>Ga0304730_1000110_pt1 | contig 81153 bp, 83 predicted proteins | sample M_130628_MF_Meta_FD_190474 | JGI IMG/M metagenome (GOLD analysis project Ga0304730, IMG submission 190474) | Freshwater microbial communities from Lake Montjoie, Canada to study carbon cycling - M_130628_MF_MetaG (v2) (version 2) | ecosystem: Environmental > Aquatic > Freshwater > Lake | place... | reverse complement strand
GATTAAACGCTCGCTTCTTATCAGCATCTTCGGTGAGTTGATTCTTGCTGAGCATTTCAACATAACCCTTGATGACGGTCAGTGGTGTGCGCAGTTCATGAGAGGCATCTCCTAAGAACTCTTGCATACGTTCAAGGGATGCACTCTCATAACGACGGTTTGTGCGACGGAAGTAGAAAAAGAGAAGTAGTGCTGCAACGGAATCAAGTGCGAAGGTAAAACCTGCTAGAGATTGAAAGTTTGAGCGGAAATTGGCATCAATCTCATCAGTGGAGCGTGCAACAAGTATGTAATCTCCACCTTCTACGCGCACTGCGCGGAATCGATAGGGGGCATCACCCGGTATGCGCACTGGTCGAGATATCGCAAGATCAATGGTGGGAAAGTCCGGTGCTCCTTGATAGCGAAGAGATGAATCATGGACAACTGTCTCCTCCCCCTCATGGGTAAGAAAGATCAGAGATATATCCAAAGTTGATTGCTCAATCGCATAGAGAGCAGCACCCACAGGTTGCAGTGGGCTCTCATATGCACTTTGGATGACATATTCCAAGGAGCGATCCACCTTATTTATTTCAGCACCTTGCGAGTGAAGGACAGAAAAGCCCCCCACACTCAAAGTGATGGTTGTCAGTAATGAGACGGTTGCAACGGTCGTGCGTGTAAAGGCTGTGAACTTCACTTCTTCTCCGCTTGAAGCTGGAATCCGACTCCTCTGACTGTGCGAATTCCTTCAAAGCCATCACGATGGAGCTTCTTACGAAGGTATGAAATATAGGTATCAACTACTGTGCTCTCAGATTCGAAGGTAATACCCCAGACTTCATCAAGTAAATATGTCTTACTCAAAACTCGTCCCTTGCTCTCAAGGAGAACGTGGAGCAAACGAAATTCTGTGGGAGAGAGATCTACGACATCATCGTTAAATCTAACTTGGTGTGAATCACTGTCGAGTGAAATCGGGCCACATGTCAGGCTGGATGATGTTTCAACGCTAAATTGCGAACGGCGCAAGATTGCCTTGATGCGTAGAACTAACTCCTCTAGACCAAAAGGTTTGGTGACGTAATCATCGGCGCCCAATGTAAGCCCGCGAGTGATATCTGCCCGATCTCCACGAGCACTGAGCATCAGAGCTGGAGTGTTATCGCCGTTGCTGCGAATACGTTCAATAAATTCAAAACCATCCATCATCGGCATATTGATATCGACAATCAGTAAATCTGGTTTTGTAGTGCGCAAGAGAGTCTGAGCAATCATCGCATCGGCTGCTGTGATGGTCTCGAATCCGGCTAACTTCAAGGCATCCCCCAGTAAATCGCGGACTCCTACCTCGTCATCGATCACCATGATTAATTGGCTCATGGCCATACCCTGCCATGCGTAGCGCTGCATTGCTACCAATTCCAGGCTATGCACACCTAGCCACTAGGAGTTTCACAGAATATTCACACCCATGACGAATTACTCTTAGGGCATGAGAAAGCGTGGATTTGTAGCATTAGCACTATCTGCTGCCCTCTTCTCCATCAACGTCTCATCTGCCGTTGCAGATGTAACGGCCTCACCAGCTCCATCGATTGATTCCTTTAAAGCTGCGCAAGAGCAATATAAGAAAGATCGTGATGCATACATAATGGAATTGCGTGATCGCGAAATGAAGATGCGTGCCATTAATACAATTTTTAAAGGCGCAGTAGATAAATCAGCTACTGATGCAAAAACTGCAATGTCTGCTGCAACAACTCCTGAGCAGAAGAATGCAATTACTGCAGCTCGTCGTACAGCAGTTGCAACAGCAATCGTTGCCCGTGAAAGTGCAATTGCAGCCCTTGGGCCACTTCCCACTCCACCAGTTGAACCGCAACGCCCAGCAAAGATGTCACCACAGGGTATGAGCGATCAGAAGGAAAAAAAGAAGCGATAATTATTCGCTTAAATCCACTTTCATAGTGCGCAAGCTCTGGCGGTCATGGCTCTTATCTCGCTCATGATTCTTTCTAATCTGTAACTCAATACTTTTTATCGCATCATCAAATGCTGCAACGTCATTAAATCCTGTTGCTTCAGCACGCAAGAGCGGGCCTGACCCATGGGATGTGATGATGACTTTATGGGATTGCTTTCCCTGTCGAGGGTTTGCCTCGTGAATTACCTCTACTTCGATGCGATCAATAACAACGCTAAAGCGTTCCATCGAGTGGAGTTTCTCTTCTGTGATTGATTTGAAGTCACTTGCTAGTTCTGCATGGCGGGTATGAATAATGATGTTCACAAAGCCAACAATGTCACTCTCACCGCGAAAATGTAAGGGGGCTGTGGATAATTGATTACAGTGGAAGCAGATAGACAATGAGGGTCAGAATTGCAGCCAGGCCCACGGATTGCATAAGAATGGATACGGCCGTCTTTCGATCTGCAGCTAGAGATGCTTTATCAGCAACGCGTGAGACTTTTCCGAGTCGTCCAAAGTTAAATGTGCCCATAAAGCCATATGCCAAGCAGAATTTCTTACGCGATTGGATAAAGCCCACCGAGAAGACGATGAGTGGAAGAAAGATTCCTAGACGAACACTTGGGGAGGCACTTGTTGAGATAAATCCAGCCAGAGCGCTCACGCTTAAGAAGAGGCCAATGAGAGCAACAACTTGGCGCTGACGAACTTCACTCTTACCGATATTGCATGAACCTGCGATGTATTGATCGCTCATTTACGCATCTTCGAATTCGTCTTCATCAATCCATGCATCCGTTGAGGTGTCATCTTGCTTCTCAACCCAGGAAAGAAAAGAGCCGACTGCGCGAAAGGCGAGAATACCAACAGTTACTGCAGCAATGATTCGTCGAAGCGCCTTCATGTGGATAAAAATACTCCTCTTTAGCTCAGTGCGCTCGTTTTAAGCCTTGGTCAGGGCGGTGTCGATATCTGCCCAGAGATCATCAAGATGCTCGCATCCAACAGAGAGACGGATGAGATTTTCAGGAATTCTTTCACTTTCCAGTGGCCAACGGCGGCGGCGTTCCCATGTGCTCTCTACTCCCCCAAGGCTTGTTGCATTGATGATCAATGCAGCGCCATCACAGACTCGCTCTGCAGCTGCAGCATCCCCCGAAATTTCAAAGGAGACCATCGCGCCAAATCCTGGATAGCGCACATTCGTTACCGCTTTATGGCTAGCTAACTTCTTAGCCAGGGCTGCAGCGCTCTCTTGCGCCTTAGCAAAGCGAAGTGGAAATGTGCGAATTCCACGTAGTGCAAGCCATGATTCAAAGGGGCCAGCAATAGAGCCGTAGGAGACACGAGCATCCTGCAGGCGTGCATGAAGAGCAGCATCCTTCGTTGAGAGTGAACCAAGGATGACATCGCTATGTCCTGCTAAATACTTCGTTACTGAGTGCATCACGATATCTGCACCAAATGTCAGCGGCTTCTGATTCAGCGGTGTTGCAAAAGTATTATCAAAGCCAACGCCCATATTGCGCTTCTTTGCTTCGCCAATAATGACGCCTACTTCAGCTACTCCAAGGCCTGGGTTTGTTGGTGACTCAACCCATAAGAAAGCAGCGCCTTGTAGTTGTGAAATAACTTCCTTCGTATCAGTAATATCAACAAAGCGAACTTCAAGGCGTCCTTCTGTGTGATATCTCTTGAGCAGCGACATTGTTCCGCTATATCCCTGATCGGATGCGACAACAGGTGCGCCATGTGGCAGTAATGAGAATGCTGCCGTGATGGCAGCCATTCCTGATGAGAAGACAAGTGTTGAAGTGGCTTCTTCTAGCGCGCTGATCGCCTCTTCAAGTGGATGCCACGTTGTATTTCCTGTGCGTCCATAGTTGATGGGACCACCAGCGACAAAAGTTGAGTTAAGTGAGATGGGAAGGTTGATGCCCTCGCCAGCTTCATGCGCAGGGCGCCCTGAAGAGATTGCAAGGGTCTCTGGGTGAAGGTTCTCATTACTCATTGGGTAAGAGTAATCGTTAGGCAAGAATTGTGGCGAGGCGATTGAAGGCCTCTTCAAGAATTTGCGGGCTTGTTGCAAAATTGAGGCGAACAAATTGGGCAGATTGTGCGCCAAAGCGATGGCCTGGAACACATGCGACCTTCGCCTTCTCAATGAGGACAGCTGATGGGTCAACACCAAGATTGAACGATGTCAGATCCAGCCACGCCAAATATGAGCAATGCGGAATGAGATAGCCAACACCTGGGGTCTTAGCTGCAATGAGATCTGCAATGAGATTTCGATTGTGGTCGAGCTGCACCATTAGAGAATCCAGCCATGGCGCACCTTTCTCAAAAGCAGTCACTGTGGCAAAGGCGCCCAAGAGGGATGCGCGGTAGTGTGTCGCGGAGGCAATCGCATTCATAGTTTCGTGAACTTTTTCATTCTGAGTCACGATGATGGCGCATTTGAGCCCTGCAATATTCCAGCCTTTGCTGGCAGCGGTGATGGTGATTCCAACCTCGCGTGCAGTGTCAGAGACGGTCAGGAACGGTGTGAAGGTTTGTTCTGAATACATCAAAGGTGCATGGATTTCATCGCTGAGCACATAGACATTGTGCTTCTTTGCTAGCTCTGCAATGCGAGAGAGTTCTTCGCGGGTATAGACGCGACCCAGCGGATTGTGAGGGTTACAAATCAGATGAGCCTTAATGCCTGATGCATATGCCTTTTCAATGCCATCCCAATCAAGAATCCAATTACTGCCATTGACCGGCTTTTCAGATTGAGTCAGTGGAACATCAACTTCTACAAGGTGGGTCTCAGCACACCATGTGAAGAAGTTGGGATAGACAGGTGAGTTGATAAGAATCTTGTCACCAGGTTTGGTGATGACACGTAAGACTTCAACTATTCCAACACCGACATCAGCTGCAATGCGCACCTGCAGTGGATCCACATCCCACCCCCAGCGTCGCTGAGCAAAACCGGCAAAAGAAGTTCCCATCTCTGGAATTAAACCCAGATAACCTAAATCTGAGTGATCCACCATCTCGCGAAGAGTTTGTCGGATGGGATCTGCAACAGGAAAATCCATTTCAGCAACAGGAAGTGGAAGAACATCTTGAGGAAAGGCTCTCCACTTTTCACTGCGGTGTGTCTGTAATTCACTGAGATCTAGTGCCCGCAACTCGCTCATGGACTTAGTATGTCACTGTCAATACGCTATATCTATGACTAGCAAGGTGGCTATCTCTGCACAGCAGATGAAGAAGATAGCTCAAGAGATTTCAGCACGCGATAAACGACTAGCACGCGTGATTGATGCTCACCCCTTATGCACAATCGGTCGTAATCCAAAGCCGGTTACTCACTTTGAAGCCCTCGTTGAATCTGTCATCTCACAGCAGTTGGCAGTAAAGGCTGCAGACACTATCTATGGTCGCGTCAAAGACTTAACTAAGGGGCGCATGGTTCCTGGGCGCATCGTAGATATATCAGAGGCAGATATGCGCGCTGCCGGAGTATCTGGTGCAAAGTTTAAGACTATTCAAGGTCTTGCAGATGCTGCACTTTCAAAGAAGATTAAGATCAACACCCTTCATGAAATAGATGATGATCAACTCATCTTTGATCAACTGACATCTCTGTGGGGCATTGGGCCGTGGACTGTCGATATGTTTATGATGTTTCAGCTAGGTCGCCTTGATATCTGGCCAACGGGAGACCTTGGTGTGCGCCGCGGCTGGGAGAAGATCTACGCGCTCACAGATGAGATTGAACCGAAAGCGCTGGATAAGAAGGGTGAGAAGTTTCGCCCCTATCGAAGCGTCGTCGCCTGGTACTGCTGGCGAGCGCTTAGTTAGCTAGAGCAGGAAATGCCACACCCGTTGATGAGTGGCAGTCATATCCATTGGGATTCTTCTGCAGGTATTTCTGGTGATACTCCTCAGCGAGGTAGTAAGGAATGCCGTCTGCGCTCTTGATTTCAGTGACAATCGAATCAATGCCCTCACGAGTCAGGGCTGCTTGATAGACATCGCGAGTGACCTCAGCTTGAAGTTGTTGCGATTCAGAAGTTGTGAAAATGGCGCTGCGATATTGAGACCCAATATCTCCACCTTGGCGATTGAGCGTTGTTGGATCGTGCATCACCCAGAACTCTTCAAGAAGTCTGCGATAGCTCACGCGTGTGGGATCAAAAGTCACTTCCACCATCTCTGCATGTCCTGTTACTCCTGTGCAGACTTGTTCATACGATGGATTTTCTCGAACTCCTCCCATATAACCAACGCTTGTGGCGATAACTCCATCAAGATTCCAGAAGCGACGTTCTGCGCCCCAGAAGCATCCTGTTGCAAAATAAGCATTCTCTGAACTGTTCATAGTCGGATAACCTACCCTTGTACCTGCGCCCCCGTAGCTCAGGGGATAGAGCACTGCCCTCCGGAGGCAGGTGCACAGGTTCGATTCCTGTCGGGGGCACGCGATGTAAATCACCTCAATTTAGGAAATCTCTTTCCGTACCTTCTTGTTTATATATGTAGCAACAGGGATAATTACTCTCTTGCGCAGATAGTTTGTCGCACATTCACCATCAGATTCGAAAGGGGTTGAGCCATGGATTGGAGACATCAGTCAGCGTGTCGCGATGAAGACCCTGAGCTCTTCTTCCCCGTGGGAAATACCGGCCCTGCCATCACTCAGATCGAAGAGGCGAAGAAGGTCTGTAATCGATGCATTGTTAAAGATGCATGCCTTGCCTGGGCTCTTGAATCAGGACAAGATGCTGGAGTCTGGGGCGGTCTCTCAGAAGATGAGCGTCGCGCACTCAAGCGCCGTGCTGCACGTAATCGTGCACGTCTTGCCGATAACGCACATAGCTAATTCGCTACACATTCGGAAACGTTAATACCGCTCGCGTCTCTTTCTCATCAGTTTCAAGCGATAGATTTCCGCGTAACTCATTCTCTGTCAGAGTGCGAACGATTTGAAGTCCTAAGTTCGCAGATGTTGCAATATCAAAGCCTTCGGGAAATCCCACTCCATCATCGGAGATCGTGACTGATAACTCTGAAGCCGTACTTGAGACATGGATACCCAGGGCAAGACCTTCTTCAGCTAGCCCATGCTCGAGGGCATTGTGAATCAGTTCGGTAATCACCAACGCAAGCGGTGTTGCAATACGGGGTTCAAGAGAACCAAATTGTCCAGTTCGATCGATACGTAGCTCATTCATACGAGGACTTAATTCAAGTGCGTGGGTGACAAGACTGTCGAGAACATCATCGAAGGCAACCGAAGAATCACGGCTGTTGGAAAGTGTTTCATGCACGAGTGCAATAGATGCAATACGACGAACAGCTTCATTCAGTGCAGCACTTGCACCAGGATCTTCAATACGCCGTGCTTGCAGACGCAGGAGCGCTGAAACAGTTTGAAGGTTGTTCTTCACGCGGTGATGAATCTCGCGGATGGTGGCATCTTTGGTGACAAGTTCGCGTTCACGGCGGCGCAGCTCTGTCACGTTATTGAGCATCACAATGGCACCGATGCGATCTCCTGCTTGAATCAAGGGCAGCACGGTGAAATCAATTGTTCCACCGACATTTTCAATCTCAACGCGCTTGAGTGCCTTACCTGTTAAACCTAGAGCAATAGTTTCTTCATGTGCATCGGGGCGAATACGTGCAAGTGATTGCGCAACTTCTCCTAGAACGTGTCCTTCAACCTCACTTACCCAACCTAAACGGCTAAATGCAGAGCGTGCATTGGGGCTTGCATAAGAAATAACACCATTAACATCAAGGCGGATCAGACCATCGCCAACGCGAGGAGCAGGATCAAAGAGTGAACCTGCATCAGGATAGGGGAAAGTTCCTTCTGCAATCATGCGATAAAGATTGTGTGCGATCTCGCGGTAGTTCAGTTCAAGGCGTGAAGGTTGGCGCATAAGCTCTGAATTTCGATGGCGGGAGATGACACCGATAACTTGATCTTCCACCATCACAGGAATCGTCTCTTCTTTAACCATGTATTCACCCAAAGGTTCTGGCTGTGTATCGCGAACGATTTCAGCACCCGAAAGCGCTTGATCAATATGTGGGCGCGAACCATAAGAGATTTCTTCACCAATAACATCGTGTGCAAAGAGAGTTGCAGCAGTTGTTGGGCGAATATGGGCTACTGCCACATATCCCGTTGGCCAGCTCTTAAAATCTTTACGCAGTGGAACCCAGAGAATGAGATCTGCAAAGGAGAGATCTGAGAGCAACTGCCAGTCGGCAACTAATTCACGCAGCCGGTGAATTTGATCGGGTGAGAGTGAACTTCTGCCCTGCACATACTCTTCGATGGAGGCCATTACTACTTCAGCCAATCCGCTAAATGCGCATCAATTTCTTGTGTTGCATACCAGGTGAGCTCCTCACCATCTGCAGACACTTCAAAGAGGCACTCAAGGCTCTCCCACTTCAGCGGTGATGAGAGTGAGATAGACATGTCATGGCTCTCAGAGATTGATTCTGCAGGAACTTCAAATGCTAGAACGCATGCAGTTCCTGAAGTGGCAGTCTTCATCTCTAGCGCATCTTCTGCTGCGACCATGGAGAGTGTGTATTCAATCTCTTCATCATCAAGATCTTGGTGATCGACAATGAATTGAGAGGTAGGTGCATAGAGATCGGAGACATCGAAGAGTCCTGTTGCCATAAATTCGGCAACTTCCTGGGCTGTCATAGCCACATATCCGCGCATGAGCTAAGCCTATAAGAAGTTAAGAGATCAATTCACCCGCATATTCTGCGATGGATTTACGCAGTAGCGCTCTCTCATTGGATTCATAGAGGGTTGTGCGCTTATCTTCTGCGCTTTGTGCGCTGCGAGGATCCCATGGATATTCACGTATGCGCAGAGGTCGTAGTGCTGTGACCATAGAAAGAAATGACTCCTGCCCCGATTTACTTCTCTTAGAAGCACCTCGCAGAGCATGAAGAAATGACAAGCGCGGTTTAATGGAATTCTTTGCGAGCTCTGCAACGAATAAGCGCAATCGCTGTGTTCCCACGAGATCGGTTTGTGCCAATACCCACATCTCATCACCATGAGTACTAGTCCAGAGAGTTGCCTCACTTGACCATCGCCGGCCACTGAGCGTTGATGAGAAATCACTCAAGACTCCAAGATCAACAACAATGAAGTCGAATTCAGCACGTGCATGATCTAACGCAACCATCTGTGAATCAATCTCAGGCTGTGTAATTTCTAGAGCCCAGAGGTTATTTGAGATGCTTCTAATCTGCGATGAAGCATTAAGACCGCGTTCGCCTAACCTCAGTGCAATTGCAGGAAAATAACCATGGGCATCGACCAGAAGTACCTTCTTCTCATTGTGGGCTAACTCTGCAGCCAGATTGATGGCAAGAGTTGTGCACCCCAGTGAGTGCGATGCTGCGCAGATACCAATAATCTTTGAGCGATTCTTCTTAGATTGATTTGGCCGAATTAGTGGTGAGCGAAGTGAGCCACGAATAATGCCCAGTAATTCAAGTGGTGTTGTGGGTAGTGCAATCGCCTCTGGGTATAACTCCCGAGCATCAATTGTTGCGGCAAAGAGGAAGTACTTCACACCTAACTCTTGTAAGTGCTTTAATCCTTCAAGTGTGAACCCATCCACATCGGTAGAGATCAGAAGCAGCGTGCCGCGTGTAGTGGAACCTTCAGCATGAGTAATCAGCGATTGAAAATCAAGTGCTCTACATGAAACGCTCCACCCTTGGCTAAAGAGAGTGCCTGCGATGAACCCTTCCGCTTCTGCGCTTCGAATTGCTGTTGCTACCGATTGGGTCTGCATCTCACCCATGTGCGCGCACTATGACTAATCGTCCACTTGTTGTTGCATCAAGGAGTTCAGCGATTGAATCGCGATTAATTGAGACTGTTATCGCTGCCTCTCCCCCAAAGTTATTACCTTTGCGATCGAATGCGGTGACAAATACACCACCTAAGACATGCTGGGCAGGAACTGCAGCCTGCCCATTCTTCTCATCATGCACCTGATAGATACTGATGATCTCTCCCACATTGAGCCCTGCTGGAATATCTACAGCTCTGGCACTTATTGATATCTGTTGATTGACCATGGCAGATGAGTTATCCGTGATGGAATTACCTTCCAGCAGTGCACCCGATGATAACTGTCTACGAGTTATCGACCCGATCGGATTGAACTTTGCTGGAAGGTAATTACCCTCGGAGCTACCGAGCACTACAGATTGAAGACCGAGATCGGCGGCCTCAAGTTGTGTGCCGGCTGCAATTGGATGCAGGACCACCCAATACTTTTCTCGCTGATTTGCAGCAACCGACATTGCAAAGGATGCAAGCAGTGTTGCCCCGCAGATAGTTGCAGCAAGAATCAGACGTGTATGTGAATTTCTTTTCTGAGCCATGGGCGCAAGGTAGGAGCCGTTAGGTATTCCAATTTCTTGGCTCTCCACACTCCATCAAAAGTATGAGAGCAATTGGTACTAAGTGGTGATTCTTAGAAGTATCCCTCGTTACAAGATGCCGGCATGAATACATCCCACAGAAGAACGATGCAATTGATTTCTAGTACAGAAGATCCTGCGCTCTGGAGCCATCCAGTGCTTGATCTCTTCGCTCCCCCAGCACAGGTAAGAGTTGAACAGAGCGCCAAGCTCTATCTCGTTCCCTCTATCTTTGGTGAAGAACTTGAAGCTGATGAGATGCCGCTACCCACTTCTGCATCGGCCCTGCCTGAACTTCATGCATGGACGATGAGATTTATTGTCAGCGTTGTTGAAGTGTGGGCAGGACGTAGGCAGCCAGCTCAACTCATTAGCTGGTGTCACCGCGTCATTTATATGGAGCTACTGCGCGCATCGGGAAGTCAGAAAGAGATTGGAAAGATTAAGAGTATTCACCAATCAGAGCCACTGGATGGAATCTGTGAATCAACAGCTCTGATTCGATATGGAGATCGCCTGCGCGCAGTCGTCATTCGCTTTGAAGGCGTAGATGGACGATGGTTATGTACTGCGCTGAAGATGGTCTAATAAATAGTTAAGCGGCGCCGTGGCAACGCTTGAACTTCTTACCTGAACCACATGGGCATGGGCTATTACGAGAGACATCACCGGATGAGACAACACCATCTGCATCAGCTGCTGTGTATTTAAGTGGAGCCGTTTGTGCTGGCTTCTCATCAACGCCACGAGCCTTCACCTGTGATCCATCGCCTTCAATCGTGACTTCCACATTAAAGACAAGGCTTGCAAGCTCTTCCTTAATTGCATCCATCATCGCTGCAAAGAGTTCATATCCTTCACGCTGATATTCAACGAGGGGATCACGTTGTGCCATGGCACGAAGTCCGATTCCTTCTTGCAGATAATCCATCTCATAGAGGTGCTCACGCCACTTGCGATCAAGAACAGAGAGAAGCACCTTGCGCTCGAGCTCACGTAATACATCTGCGCCAAGATCTTCTTCACGCTTTTTATATGCAGCAGCTGCATCATCAAGGATGCGAGTTTCAAGGAAATCAACATCTAGGGCTGCAGATGAACCCACTTCAGCGATGATCTGCTCAGGAGTAAATGAGATTGGATAGATAAGTTTGAGAGCAGTCCAAAGCTGAGTGAGGTCCCAATCTTCGCCATAGCCCTGTTCAGCAGCTGCACGAACGTATGCAGATAAGGTATCTGCCATAAAGTCATTGACCTGCTCACCGATATCTTTACCTTCAAGAACCAAGCGGCGCTCACCATAGATCACTTCGCGCTGGCGGTTCATGACATCGTCATACTTCAAAACATTCTTTCGGATCTCAAAGTTCTGAGCTTCCACCTGTGTCTGCGCTGAGCGAATGGCGTTAGAAACCATCTTGGACTCAATTGGCTCATCTTCAGGAAGTCCTGCAGCTGCCAATACGCGTTCAACAATTCCTGAATTAAAGCGGCGCATCAAATCATCTTGGAGTGAGAGATAGAAGCGAGATTCACCAGGATCACCTTGGCGACCTGAACGACCTCGTAGCTGATTATCAATACGACGTGATTCGTGGCGCTCGGTTCCTAGAACATAGAGGCCGCCGAGTGAGATTACCTCTTCATGCTCTTTAGCGATGGCATCTTTCTGCTTTGCAATCTCTGCGGGCCATGCAGCTTCATACTCGGGTGCATTATCAACAGGTGAAAGTCCACGACGCTGGATTTCAAAATCTGCCATGAACTCAGGGTTTCCACCGAGCATGATGTCGGTACCGCGACCTGCCATATTGGTTGCAACAGTGACTGCGCCCTTCACACCTGCGCGAGCAACGATCGCTGCTTCGCGCTCATGGTGTTTAGCGTTGAGAACTTCGTGTGGAACGCCAGCCTTCTTGAGGAATGCAGAGAGCTCCTCAGACTTTTCAACGCTGACAGTTCCAACCAAGACAGGTTGACCTTTGCGATGGCGCTCGACGATATCGCGAGTAACAGCTGCAAACTTTCCCACTTCAGATTTATAGACCAAATCTGCTTGATCAAGACGTTGCATATCGCGGTTGGTAGGAATGGGAACAACACCGAGCTTATAAATTTGGTGGAATTCAGATGCTTCAGTCATCGCAGTACCTGTCATACCTGAAATTGTCTTGTAGAGACGGAAGTAGTTCTGCAGCGTAATCGTTGCCAGAGTCTGGTTTTCGTCCTTAATCTCAATGCGTTCTTTTGCCTCAAGTGCTTGGTGCAGACCTTCGCTATAGCGACGACCGGCCAACATACGCCCTGTGTGCTCATCAACGATGAGAAGCTCCCCATTCATAACAACATAATCCTTGTCGCGCTTGAAAAGCTCTTTAGCGCGTACTGAGTTATTCAAATAACCGATCAGCGTTGTATTTGCTGCCTCATAGAGGTTTTCAATCTTGAGAAGCTCTTCCACCTTCGTAACACCATCTTCAAGGATGCCGATGGTTTTCTTCTTCTCATCCACCTCGTAGTGCACATCACGTTGGAGCTTGGTGGCAATATTTGCAAACTCGACATACCACTTCGTTGCCTTATCAGCTGGTCCACTGATAATCAAAGGAGTACGAGCCTCATCGATAAGAATGGAGTCCACTTCATCGACAACTGCAAAGAAGTGATCGCGTTGAACGCAATCTTCCAGAGACCACGCCATATTGTCGCGAAGGTAATCAAAACCAAATTCATTATTTGTGCCGTATGTAATATCTGACATATAGGCAGCGCGACGCTCTGCAGGAGTCATGCTGTTAAGAATGACACCAACGCTTAGACCAAGGAAGCGATGGATACGACCCATCCATTCACTATCGCGCTCAGCGAGGTAGTCATTGACTGTGACGACGTGAACACCACGACCTGCAAGAGCATTCAAATATGAGGGAAGGGTTGCAACGAGAGTCTTACCTTCACCTGTACGCATTTCGGCGATATTTCCGCTGTGAAGAGCTGCTCCACCCATAAGCTGAACATCGTAATGACGCTGACCTAAGGTGCGCTTTGCAGCTTCGCGCACAACAGCGAATGCTTCAGGCAAGAGGTCATCAAGAGTTTCACCTTGTGTAAAGCGTGACTTAAATTCATCCGTCTTTGCGCGGAGTGCTTCATCAGAAAGTGGAGTGATAGACGCTTCAAGGGCATTGACCTTGTCGACGATCTTGCTCAAGTCGCGAAGGATTTTGCCTTCGCCAGCTCGCATGATTCGATCGAGAATTGAAGCCATCGGTCTACCTTCCAGTTGCTGTACTACAGGGCGTTAAATCAACCCCCTTATCGTAGGGGTTCTGCAACACAGGCTGTTACGGCAGCTGCCACCTCAATGCCTAATTCACGCAGGGCTCGAGCAGCTTCATGCAGAGTTGCCCCTGTTGTGACGAGGTCGTCAATCAAAAAAGCCTTTCCACTGAGATATCTCAGCCCTTTAAGTGCTCCTGCTAAGTTTTCTACTCTCGCTCGTGCATCCAGTGCCGATTGATCTCTGACTTTTCTTACATGTATGAGATTTTCATATGTTGGCAATCCAGTACTAATGCTCAGTTGCTCTGAAAGTTCACGCATAAATTGCCGCCCTCGCAACCGTGCGATGCTAGGCCTCGATGGAATCGGAATCAGCATTCCTATCCCTTGCTCCTTCACACAATATGAGAGTGATTTCCTGAGCGCATCTAGAATTAATTCATCGGCAAGAACTAGTCCATTTTCTTTTGCAGCAAGAAGTACCTTTCCCGCAATCGGTGAATACTGAATCGCTGAATAGATTGGAAATTTTGGATTACTTCGAGAATGACGTGTGAAAATATGTGGATGCCAATCGCGGCGACAGAGCGAACAGATGGAGAGCCCCAACGCCGAACAACCAAGACATCGAACGGGAAATATCAGTTCTTGTAGGGCTTGAATACTTCTCACTTGCGCATTGTGAGTGAGAGGCTTGAACTATTTAGAGATAAAAATTCTCTTCGTGGAAATCTTTTGGTGCAGCCTTGATGGGACGACCTTCAATGGATTCCCCAGCTTTGCGTGGCAGCGTGAGTACAAAGTGAGCTCCAAGGCCCGGACGGCCCCACGCATCAAGTTCACCGTTGTGAAGTCTCGCATCTTCCAGAGCAATTGATAGACCAAGACCTGTTCCACCGCGCACTCGAGCGCGAGAGGGATCTGCGCGCCAGAATCGGTCGAAGACTCGAATCAAGGCAGATTCATCTAGCCCTGAACCAAAGTCGCGCACGCCAATTCCAACATCACTCTCTGTTGCAACGATGGTGACAATTACCTGCTTGCCATCTGCGTGATCGAGGGCATTTGATAAGAGGTTACGCATAATGCGCTCAACGCGCCTGATATCAGCTTGGATACTCACCTTAGGTAGCTCAGAGTCAATTCTGATTCCTGATTCAGTATCAATATCTCCTAATTCAAAGTCCTTCACACATTTTTGGACAAGTGCAACAACATCAAAATCAACGGGCTCAAGGACTGCAACCTCGGCATCGAATCGACTGACTTCAAGAAGGTCTTCAAGCAATCGCTCAAAGCGATCAATTTGTGCTGCCAAGAGTTCAGAACTTCGTGCAACCAAAGGGTCGAATGAGGTGCGCTGGTTATAGATAACTTCCGATGCCATGCGAAGGGTTGTCAGTGGCGTGCGTAGCTCATGCGAGACATCGGAAACGAAGCGTTGTTGAACCCGTGAAAGGTTTTCAAGGCGAGTGATCTGTTGCTCAATAGATTGCGCCATCTCGTTATAAGAATTGGCAAGGGTGGCCATCTCATCTTTAGATTCAATCTTCATGCGCTGGCTGAAATCACCCAATGTAAATTGTGTTGCAATTCGAGCTGCATCACGAACTGGTCGGACAACCTGCCTGACCACTAGCCAAGTAATTAGTCCAATCAGAAAGATCAGTCCAAATCCTGTCAAGAGAAGTGAGTTTCTAATCAGTGAAAGTGTTGCTGTCTGATTTTCCAATGAGAAGACGATATACATTTCATAGCGTCCGGCAGAGGGAATATTTACCCTCTTTCCCACAACAAGAACTTGTCGGGAGACACCTGATTTCTCCATTACCTGGGCATACTGATCCTCAATCTTGGCTCCAGAGACAACCCTCTTACGCAACTCTGCAGGAATTGATGAACTCTTGATACGTGCAGATTGCATCTCGTAGGAAATCTTCGTATTGTTATTAGAAGGAACCCTTAAGAAGATAATCTCGCGGCGTGCTTCCTTAACTACCTGAGTCGTTGCATTGACGACAATGTCTGCAAGAATCTTCTTTCGCTCGTCCACCGTTGAGTCTCTTGAAATCGCCAGCTTGTATTCGGCGTCAAAGAAGGTGAATTTTGATTCTGAGAGAGCTGAGTTAAAGGCAGATGAGCGAAGGCCATCAGATAATCGGGAGTTGAGCGCAGAACCAACGAGTGAGATAACGCCAAGAGAAAGTAGAACAGTCGAGAGGATGACTTTGGTTGCAAGTGATTGCGATAGCGCTCGACGAATGCCCAACATGGAGAGTGAGCCCCCTTTACGCTGGGCCGCCCGCCTTATAACCAACTCCGCGCACTGTCATAACAATTTCAGGATGTTCAGGATCATGTTCAATCTTGGAGCGAAGTCGCTGCACGTGCACATTGACCAAACGAGTATCTGTGCTGTGACGATAGCCCCAGACTTCACTTAAGAGTGCATCACGCGTGAATACTCGTCCTGGATCTTTAGCAAGTGCGACTAGAAGATCGAATTCAAGTCGTGTGAGCTGAATAGATGTTGCACCACGATGGACCTCATGTGCTGTCACATCGATAGTCAGATCTCCGATAGTGAGTAACCCTGTGACGTCGGCATTGGTGCGACGAAGTCGTGTGCGAATTCGAGCGATGAGCTCTGCCTTATCGCGAAAGGGCTTTTGCATGTAATCATCGGCGCCAGCTTCAAGGCCACGGACAATGTCCTGTGTTTCACCTTTTGCGCTGAGCATCACAATGGGAACCATTGATTCTTGTCTAATTAATCTGCAGACCTCAATGCCATCAATTCCTGGCAACATCACATCGAGTAAGACGAGGTCTGGAGGATTATTTCTAAATACCTCCAGCGCCTCATCTCCACGACTGACAAGATCTACATCGAAGCCTGAACTTGTGAGAACAATTCCAAGCATTTCTGCGAGGTCTTGATCGTCATCGACGACCATAACCAAGGTCATTTATGAACCGTGCTCCCAAGAGTTGAGGTACATATCTTGTGCAGGTGTAAGTGTGTCGATGCGTCCACCCATTGACTTGAGCTTCAGTGAAGCAACTTCCTTATCAATGTATGTAGGAACTTCGTGAACACCGGCAGGAAGATTCTTTGCTTCCTTCACAAGGTATTCAGCAGTCAGTGCCTGATCAGAGAATGACATATCCATTACTGAGGCTGGGTGACCTTCTGCAGCTCCAAGGTTTACAAGGCGTCCTTCTGCAAGAAGAAGTAGGCGACGGCCATCCTTCATGACGTATTCGTCAGTCTGGTGACGCATCTTTTCATTCTTCTTTACTGAGTTCTGCTCAAGCCATGCAACATCGATTTCGATATCAAAGTGTCCTGAGTTGGCCATGATTGCGCCATCCTTCATCACTGCGAAGTGCTCATCGCGAAGAACATCGCGGTTACCTGTGACGGTAATGAACACATCACCAACCTTTGCAGCATCTGCCATCGGCATGACGCGGAATCCCTGCATCATTGCATCAAGTGCCTTTGTTGGGTCGATTTCAGTTACAACAACATCAGCGCCCATGCCCTTGGCACGTTCTGCAACGCCCTTACCGCAGTAACCAAATCCAGCAACGACGACGATGCGTCCTGCGAGAAGGAAGTTGGTCGCACGGAAGACAGCATCAAGTGTTGACTGACCTGTTCCGTAACGGTTATCGAACATGTGCTTTGTATCGGTGTCATTGACAGCGATCATTGGGAAAGTAAGTGCGCCATCTTTAGCCATCTGGTTCAGACGGATAACACCCGTTGTTGTCTCCTCGCATCCACCTGCAATGTTTGGAAGAAGCTCCTTGCGAGTTGTGTGAAGAGTGTTTACGAGGTCGCAACCATCATCAAATACTTGGTGAGGGTTGATATCAAGTGCTGCATTGATGTGCGCGTAGTAACCATCACGGTCGACTGAGTTACGTGCGAATACTGAAATGCCATATTCGTGAACAAGCGCTGCTGCTGTGTCATCTTGTGTTGAAAGTGGGTTTGAAGCACAGAGTGCAATATCTGCGCCTCCTGCTTTAAGAACGCGCATCAAGTTTGCAGTCTCAGTTGTGACGTGCATGCAAGCTGCAATGCGTACGCCTACGAATGGCTGTGATTTTTCAAAGCGTTCACGGATCTGAGCAAGCACAGGCATGTTGCGCTCTGCCCACTCGATCTTCTTACGGCCTGCTTCTGCAAGTGATGCATCTGCAATGTCATGCTTTGGAATAGTTGTGACAGATGTCATGTGTATTTTCTCCCTAATGTAAAAACGGCTGTTTTTTTCGCTTGACCTTCGGCGTAGGGCTCTACTGTGCTAGTCGGCTATGAACATAGGTTAGTGGAAGGTGAGAAAAAAGGTGAAAAGGGCTTATCCACGGATGGTGTTAAGTACATCATCTCGAACCTTCTTCATGCGGGCCTCAGTTGAAGCCTCAACGTTGAGTCGAAGCAGGGGCTCGGTATTGGATGCACGAAGGTTAAACCACCAGGTATCGCCATTGATGGTCAGGCCATCTAGATGATCAACTTCAACGCCATCTTTCTTCCCATAGATGCCTTCAATATCATCCATCGCAGCTTTTGCATCTGAAACCGTTGAATTGATTTCACCACTTGAGTGATAACGAGTAAATGGAGAAAGAAGTTTCGATAGTGAAGTTTTGGTTTCACCGAGTGCTGCGATGGCGTGGAGTGCTGCAAGCATTCCTGAATCTGCTTTCCAGAAATCACGGAAGTAGAAGTGGCCTGAGTGTTCACCGCCAAAGACAGCATTTGTCTCAGCCATTAACTTCTTAATATAAGAATGTCCCACACGGGAGCGCACTGCCGTTCCACCATTTTCTTCAACAACTTCCTTCACGGCGCGAGATGAGATCAAGTTATAAATAATGTTTGAGCCTGGATGGCGTTTGAGTTCTCGCGTGGCAATCAAAGCTGTGAGAGAGGAAGGGTTTACTAAATCTCCATTTTCATCCACAAGGAAGCAGCGATCAGCATCGCCATCAAAGGCAAGTCCAATATCTGCCTTATGTTTCTTCACTGCCTTCTGCAGATCCTTAAGGTTAGAAGGTTCAATGGGATTTGCTTCATGGTTAGGGAAGGTGCCATCGAGTTCAAAATACATCTCAGTGACTTCAGCGTTTAGGCGCTTAAAGACAGCAGGTGCTGTGTAACCACCCATTCCATTACCCGCATCAATCACAATTTTCAGTGGTCGAATATTTGAGACATCAACAAGTGAGAGAAGGTGATCGACATACTCCTCAAGCATGTTCTGAGACTTCTCAACTCCAACGTTGCGCATCGCCATCGGAGTTCCCTCTTTGACGAAGTTTTCAATTGTCACAAGCCCTGACTCTTTACCAATCGGCCTTGCACCACTGAGGCAGAGTTTGATTCCGTTATAGGCAGCAGGGTTATGACTTGCCGTAAACATCGCACCTGGCAGATTGAGTTTGCCTGATGCGAAATACAACATATCTGTTGAAGCTAATCCAATACGGATGACATCAAGGCCTTGTGATGTCACACCTGCTGCAAAGGCAGTGGCAAGAGTGGGAGATGATGGACGCATATCTTCGCCAATGACAACAGTGCCTGGCTCGCGCTCTCGCTCAAGAAATCGAGCAACGGCAACACCTGTAGAGAAGGCGAAATCTGCGGTGAGTTCCTTATCGACTAGCCCGCGGATGTCGTATGCCTTGAAGATGGATGCGCTCATATGGATATCGTAAAGATACGGGTGAGGAAATAGAAATTAAGAAGGGACTGCGCGCAAGTGACCGCGTCGACCCACGCTTGATTGGGATGGCGATGGTGAGAGTTGGTTCTCATTCGGAAGAGCTGCCTGAGCTACTTCGCGGACTGCATCTGCAATCGCCATTAAATCATCATCACTCGGCCCAGCATTATCAACATCAACGCTCTGACGAATTACATTCCACCCATTAGGAACTGTCAGCCTTGCAGAATGCTTATCGCAGAGATCATAGGAATGAGGTTCTGAGAATGTAGCTAGAGGACCAAGTACTGCAGTGGAATCTGCGTATATATAGGTAAGGGTCATTGATGCAACAGTGCGACACGTCACGCGTGAACACACACGACCTGTCCGAACCTGGTTACTCATGTCAACAAGATTAGTGGGAGTGAGTCCAAAAGTTAGGGATTGAGTACTCGAATATTCGATGCGGGGATAGAAGATTTCGAAAGCACACTTCCTGCATTGAGTGGGATATAGCCATAACCGCTCTTTGATGAGATGAGTGCAGCTCCCGATGTGCCCGATGAGATCTCTGAGAAGGAGACTGCGCGCACAGAGTCAGGAACTACGAAGGTCGCAATATCCTCAGCAGAAATCTTGATGGTCTTACTACTTCCATTGGTATAGGTCAGCCCCAGATTGACCTTGATGCCATTACCCGTAAATACAAGTGTGGGCGCCAAACCAGTTGTGGCAAGGGTGTATTCAGTGAGATCTTGCGCTGAAGTACTCCAGACAAAGTCACGCTTTCCTTGCACCAGAGTCTGAGAGAAGACAGAACCAAGAATTGGTTGATCCGATGAGATATGCAGTGCGAATTTTCCAGATGCCATGGTGACATCAAGTGGAATCTCAATTACTTTCTTATGAGCAATCACTCTTCCATCAATACCAGTGGGGGCAAAGGTGCCATCTGTTGACTTGATCACGGCGGTGATGCGAGCATCAACATCTCCTGGAACAAGCAAACGAAGGGTGTGAGCTGTCGAGCTCTTCTTTCCAGTCTGCTGAGGGATGGCAGGGATTTGTATCTTCTTTGTTGGTTCCCCCGTTGAATTAACAATGTCTCCACCGAGTGCCTTAAGCCCCTTGCCGCGTTCATCAATGACAAATCCATTGACGCGCCCTGATCGTGGAAGCAGGTGGATAGCAATTTGCTTTGAGCCTGGTGCTAACGAAGCGAGTGGGAGGGATGTAAAGGTATTTGCTTTGAGAGAGATCGTGCGAGGTGTAGTGGCTCCATTTTCAGTAAAGACATTGATCTCAACAAGTGCTCGACCAAGACCACTGTTAACAACATTGAGGGAACCTTTAGAAGTGATGTCAGCTGTTGCTCCAACAAACCATTGCGATGCAACAGGTACACTGCATGGAACAGCGCCCGCCCACACTCCTGTGCGCACTTGCCATGCAACAGGTGTGACAGATCCTGCTTCGACAACAGCAGCTTGTGCTGCAACAGCAAAGCGTCTAATACCAACCGGTGAGGTCTGCATCGACGAAGTTCCTGTTTTGCGAACCAGAGTCTTTGGTGAGGTTAATGAAATAGCGGTTGTAAGACCTGTTGTATTAGGTGGGCACACTGATGCCGGATAAGTGGTATTAAATCGACTCGTTGAGACCGTGACATTGAGGATATTACTGAGAAAGAGCACAGTTGCCGTGGCTAGAGCCAAAATCAGTATGCGTTGATTCTTCATGCAATCACCGCATCCTCTATCTCACTTCTGCGACGACCCGAAGGAAGTGCAAGAACAACAGTGGTCACAAAGACGATAAGAAATATCGAGATCCATCCACGTCTTAATGTGCCATCGTGGATGACAGAGATGTGTCCACCTGTAGTGACTTCAAAGGATGGAAGCTCACTGGCATTTTCAATCTTGGCAAGGCGATAACCATCCTGGAAAATCTGCCAGCCATTGCTATAGCTCTCAGTCAAAGTAATAGTTCCAGGAGCAGGCACATAAGTGCGCACACCCTTAAATGGAAGGATGAGTTCTTTTCCAGAGTAATCAATAAAGTTGAGTCGACCTGTATCCTTCAAAACTTTCCAGACAATTCCAGCATTGGTCGCAGATGTTCGATTGAATCCACCCAATCCATCGATTGTTTGAACCACATCTTTACTCACTGGATTTTTGAGGAAGACATACTTAATTCCATATGTGGAGAATGTCTTGCTCGATGTAACACCAGTATTGTCAACGAGCCCTTCAATGGCTTGAGTGATCACAGGAATATCTTTTGGAGCAACATCTGGCTCACCTAGAGTGATTGCGGAGCCTCGGGAGATGTAATACGACAGCGTGGTCTGATTATTATTGCGATAGGAGCGAAGAACAACAGTCTTTGCATCTTTTTCAATAGAGAGAAACGCTGGCAATATCTGCTTGGAGGTATTGCGAAGAGGTGAATCCGCTCCAGCTGTCACAAGCCAGAAGGTAGATGTCACCGAGTATGCCAAGGTGATGAGTAAGACAAGCGCCACGGAAACGTGACGGTAGTTCACATGGGACTGTTCAAGTCTGGCCCGAATCTTGTCGAACATCACCACAGCAGATGTAATCGAGAGCAAAGTAGCAACGGCAATAAAGGTAGATGCATTGGCACGTGTATGTGTCGCAGATCCATTACCTGAGACAACGAGTGCGCTAGCAAATGTTGCCGCCAATAAGAAAATCAAGCCGAGCGTTGCAAATTTTCTTGCTGCAGTCGTTGAGAAGAAGGTAACAAAGAGAACGATGGCGATTGGACTAACACACCACCATGGAAGTGATCCAGGCCCACCAGGGTTTGCAAAGAAGGCAAAGTTGGCGCCACCTCCCGGGATAGTAAATCCGATTTCTGCAAGAAGCCTTGTTGGCTTGATAAAGATTGCAAAAGATCCTGGCGCAGATAAAGCAATTGGTAGAAAGACCAAGGTTGCTCTGCGGATAACTCTCTGGATAAAAAGTGGGCTCTTGTGATTCTTCTCTGCAAGGAGAAAATCTCGATAGAGCGCAAAGGCTGTCGCACCAATCATGATCACAAGCACTGATGGGTTAAAGGCGAAGAGGAGCCAGATGAAGAGTGAGTAGGCGAAGATGCTTCGCCAGGTGCGCTTTTCAATATCTACCCAGTTACGTAGCCCTGCAGCAAAAACTGGCACCAAGGCTAGGAAGACAAGTACTCCTAAACGTCCTGAGTTCACAGCGGCGATAGAGACAGGTGAGAGCGCATAGAGAAGGGATGCTCCAGCAGAAAGCCATTGGTTATCGGTATAGCGCTTGAGGAAGTGATGTGAAGTCAGAAGGAAGATAAATGGGGCTGCAATAAAGCAGAGCGTCACAAATATTTTTACATTTCCAAATGTAAGAAGCGATGCACCACTGAGAATTAATACCCATGGCGGAGTTGAGAGTCCGCTACCCATCCCAATCTCATGCCAACTTCCAAGATAGAGCTTAAAGAGATCTGTGAAACTATTTGGAGATTCTGGTAGCGCTCCCCCAGAGATGGCGCCCAGGCGGTGGCGTGCCCAGAAGATAGATATCACAGCAAGAATTGTGCATACCGCGACTAAGGGGCGAGCAAAAACTAATCTCCATGGCTTGGTCGAAATGGGAGTGAGTAAATCTTCATCTTCATTTATGGTCAGATCACTTGTAGCTGGAAGAGTTTCAGTCACATCTTCAGGCAATAAACGCGATCTCAAGGATTCAAAGCCTCGTGATACCGAGCTTCGCAGTTGTGTAAATCGCGATGGGATAAATGTTTTAACGACGCGGCTTGAAATATATCGACTCTTCTTACGCACCTTACGCGCCTTGAGTAGTTCGGCAGGATGGATAAGAAGCGTGGCGATTGCCAATATTTCATCACTTGCATACCCAGGAAGCTTGGCAAAGAGATATCCGATAGATCGCAACAATGCACCAGCAAGTAATTGGATGGAGAGCCATGGAAGTGACCACCAACTTGAATTTGCTAGAAGTACATAAGCGGCATTGCGACGATCAAGGAGAAGTGGGCGATGTAAGAATGCGCCTTTAACATCCACGGCGCGACGCTCACTACTTGCAGCCTGTGCGTGGTAACCAATGGCATCGGTGACGACAGCAACAGAGTGACCTGCAGCTCGCACGCGCCAACCAAAATCAACATCATCGCGGAAGAGTTCGAGATTCTGATCAAAACCACCGAGCTCTTCAAAGACATCGCGTCTGATAAGAGCTCCGGCAGTACTGACAGAGAGAGCTTCATAAACTCCATCGCGCTGACCTTGGTCATACTCATTGGGTTCAAGTCCAGTCCAACGAGCACCGTTACTTGCAAGACTAATTCCCACTTCAAGTAAGTGTGTGCGGTTATGCCATCCCAATAACTTTGGTCCGGCCATGACAACACTTGGTCTGTCAGCAAGTGCGCTTAAGAGTGATTCAAGGGCGCCTGGATGCAGCGAGCAATCATCATGAAGAATCCAAAGCCATTCTTCATCACCTTCAATAGGGGCTGCGAGTTTTTCCACTCCGTATGAAACTGCCTCACCAAAACCAGCTGTGCGATCAAGAGTTGAAACTGGGATGCGAGCGCCTTTAAGAAGTTTCGCTGAGCCATCTTTGGAGCCAGTATCGACTGCAAGAATCTGATCAACGCTTCGTGTCTGAGAGATGATTGATGCAACAACTTCTGGCAACCAGGTCGATCCATCATGGACAACGAGAATTGCAGAAACGCGTTGCGTACTCATAAGGGAAACTTATCGTTTGAAACGGTGGAAGAAGCGGCGCGCTTAAGCAGGGCGACGCTTGAGACGGCGGCGCTCACGCTCGGAGAGGCCACCCCAGATTCCAAAACGCTCATCATGAGCGAGTGCGTATTCAAGGCACTCTTGGCGCACATCGCAGGAGAGGCAGACGCGCTTTGCTTCGCGTGTAGATCCACCTTTTTCAGGAAAGAATGCTTCTGGATCTGTCTGAGCGCAGAGTGAGCGCTCTTGCCAGGAGAGTTCAATATTCTCTCCGCTAGCTAGTTGGATAGTTGGTCCAGCAGTGGGGGCTGATGGCTTGCCAGTCGATGTTCCTTCTGGGCGGATCGGCATATGAAAAGCTCCTCAAGTCATTAGGTCGCACTTCGCTGTGAAGAACGCGCTCTAGGTATGAATTACACCGTTGTAATCCCTCTGAGTCAACCCCAAGGTCGAGACTTTCTGAAGATTTTTATGCTCAAATCAACGAAAAATTAAATATTTCTACAGAATTATCGGTAAATCGAGCTTTTGCGAGAGGTAATGAGCCTTTTTTTCAACTCCTACTGCAACATCGGTGCCATGGGAGATAAATGAATGTGAGAGCCGAGCTCCATCGCCGATAGTGACATCGTCTCCGATGATGCAGTCATCGATATGAACCCCAGAGCCAATGGTGCAGCGGGCACCGATGGAAGTCCCACCCGTAATCACAGCATCGGACGCAATCGTGGTGTCGGCCATCGCCTGAAAATCGCCCTCAACAAGATCGCGCGAGCCTTTGAAGAGAGCTGCGGGTGTTCCCACATCTAACCAATAAGACTGTTCGTGATAACCAAATATTGGACGCCCACTTGCAACCAGTGCTGGGAAAGTTTCGCGCTCAACACTTACTACCTTGCCCAGTGGAATCTGATCAATGACTTCTGGGCTAAATACATAACATCCAGCGTTGATGGAGTGAGTCACTGGGTTATCCATCTTCTCAAGAAAAGCTGTAACGCGACCATCGGCATCCGTGGGAACACAACCGAATGCACGCGCATCTTCCACATCGATTAAATGCAGTGTGACATCTGCTTTATTTTCAGTATGAAACTTAATTTGATCTGCAATCGAGTGGCGGCTTAAGACATCACCATTGAAGACAACTACTGGTTCATCTGGCCCAAGAAGCTGTGCAGCATTACGAATTGCGCCGCCTGTACCAAGAGGTTCTTTCTCAACAGCGTAGAGAATCTTCATCCCCCACTTGGATCCATCTCCAAAGTAGGGAGTAAAGACCTCTGCAAGATATGATGTTGCTAAGACAAGTGTGTGGACTCCAGCTTTCTTCGCTGCAAGGATTTGATGTTCTGTGACTGGAAGGCCGGCAACAGGAAGCATCGGCTTTGGAGATTCATCTGTCAGAGGTTTCAGTCGTGTACCAAAACCTCCTACTAAGAGAATGCCTACAGCCATTATTTGGCGCCCACCTTGCTATTGATGCGCTCTGCAGCGCCTGCAATCTGTGCATCCGTTGCAGTCATTGCAATACGAATATGTGATGCTCCGCCTTCTCCATAGAAGATTCCGGGAGTTGCGATGATGCCAAGATCTGCAAGCCATGAGACTGAATCCCAGCAATCTTCCTTGCGGGTGGCCCAGATATAGAGCCCAGCTTCTGAATGTTCTATCGTAAATCCTGCTGCAACAAGAGCGGGTGCAAGAGTTGCACGACGAGCGTTATAGCGCCCACGTTGTTCAGTCACATGTTTTTCATCTGATAGCGCTGCAATCATCGCGTGCTGCACAGGCAACGGCACCATCATCCCTGCATGTTTGCGCACCTCAAGGATGCGAGCAATCAGCGCTGGATCTCCCACGATAAAAGCTGCTCGATATCCAGCCATAGATGAGCGCTTAGAGAGTGAGAGAACAGTGAGGATGTTGGTGTTATCTCCCCCTGTGTAGTTCAAGATGGATGTGGGTTTTACTGAATCACCGAATTCGAGATAGCACTCATCAGAGACGACAACGCTCTTATTCTTCCGTGACCATTCGATTGCAGCTCTTAATTCAGATTCAGAATGAACGCGACCTGTGGGATTCGATGGTGAGTTCACCCATGCCATATCTGCCTGTGGCCATGAAATGGCATCAAGTGAGACCGGTGTTGCTGTGGCTTGAGCAAGAAGTGCACCAACTAAATACGTGGGATATGCAACATCAGGATAGAGAACGGTCTTGGCTTCAATAAATGTGGGAAGCCATGCCACAAACTCTTTCGAACCTATAACTGGCAGAACTCCAAATTCACCGGTTGCTCCGAGATATTTCTTCGCCCATGCCGAAATTGCTTCACGTAGTTCAGGAGTTCCCATGGTCACGGGATAACCAGGTGAGTTAGATGCTTTCTGAAATGCTTGCTGGATAAATTCAGGAGTCGGATCTACTGGTGTTCCCACTGAGAGATCGATTGCTCCTTGTGGGTGCGCTCTTGCGATAACTCCATAGGGGGCTAACGCATCCCAAGGAAAATCAGGAAGTTTTTGGCGCAAGAGCAGTGACTTCTGCATGGTCGGTATTTGTCTCCCCGACCTTCGCAGCTCCCCCAGGTGAACCGAGTTCGATAAAGAATTCTGTATTGATCTTCTTATAGCCCTGCCACTGCCCTGGAACATCATCTTCGTAGTAGATGGCTTCCACTGGACATACTGGCTCGCATGCACCGCAATCAACGCATTCATCGGGCTGGATATAGAGCATGCGGGTTCCGTCATAGATGCAATCGACGGGGCACTCCTCGCGGCATGACTTATCTTTTACATCCACGCACGGTTCAGCAATTACATATGTCACGAAAGTCCTCCGGGGGCTTCTTCATACTTGGGAGCGGTAGGCGGTAATTCTAACCCTGCGGGAGCGCCCTTGCACGATTATGGTTGCCATATGGCCTCCATGAGTTTGCGCACTCAGATAGCGCAGGCGCTCGGTAAACGAGCGACGATTCGACTCCGCGATAGCGGTGGGGCAGTGCGAGATGTCGTAGGCGTTCTACAGAGTGAGACAACCATGGTCAATCGCCGTGGTGAAGTGGTGAACTTCAACCCTGATGAGGCCATCGCCTTTCGAGTAATCCCTGTATTTAATCGACGTGATGTGTCGACGGGATCTCTTTCTATCTATGACACCAAATCTAAATCACTTCACAGCATTACGGGTACCGACGGAGTAGTGCGGATCTATTGCTGTGGTCCTACGGTCTATCGCGATGCTCATGTGGGAAACCTTCGCACCTTCCTACTCTCTGATCTGATTTCTCGCACTCTGCAGATGACTGGCCTTGATGTCACCTTGGTGCAGAACATTACCGATGTTGGCCACATGGCAGATGATTTTGAAGAAGACAAGATGTTGGCAGAGTCAGCAAAGACAAAGGTGGACCCTTTTCAGATTGCCCGCACATTTGAAGATAGATTTCATATTGATTTAGAGCGCCTGAATATTCAACCTGCAGCTTCATATCCCCGTGCATCCGAGAAGATGGAAGAGATGATTACTGCAATCGAGAAATTGATTGCTATGAAGCGCGCTTATGTTGGAAGTGATGGATCTGTCTATTTCGATGCAACATCATTTCCCACTTATGGCGCTCTGAGTGGAAATAAACTCGATGCGCTTCAACCAGGACACAGATATGAATTCACAGATGAAGGTGGCAAGCGTTTTCATGCAGATTGGGCGCTCTGGAAATTAGCAGGTGCTCGCACGCAAATGATTTGGGATTCACCATGGGGCGCTGGTTTTCCTGGGTGGCATATCGAGTGCAGTGCAATGTCTATTGAGCTCCTGGATTCTCATGTCGATCTCCATCTTGGCGGTATTGATCTGCGTTTTCCTCACCATGAAAATGAGCGAGCACAATCCAACTCACTCACTGGCAATGAAACCGTTGACACATGGGTTCACGGTGAACACCTGCTCTTTGAGGGGCGCAAGATGTCTAAGAGCGCCGAAAATGTGGTGTTGTTGCAAGATGTTATCAACCGCGGATTAGATCCACTCTCCTTACGTTTTGCACTCCTTGAAAATCGTTACCGCTCACAAATGGATTTAAGTTGGGCCTCTCTTGAAGCAGCTCACACAACTCTGAAGAGATGGCGCGGGCTACTTGCAAACGCTGGCACAAGTTCCGAGATAAAATTCGACCAAGAAATTAGTGATGCACTCACTACCGATCTCGATACACCTCGGGCCATGCAACGAATTCGCACCATTGAAAAGGATTCCACCATCGGCGCGCTTGATAAACGCGCTCTCTTTCTCTTTGCCGATCAAGTACTTGGATTAGACCTTGATCGTGGAGTGGAACAACGAGAAGTAAGTAGTGAGATTCAAGCCTTACTTGATGCACGCATCACAGCACGTGCTGAAAAGAATTGGAGTTTGAGTGATTCTTTGCGCCAGCAATTAACAGATGCTGGGTTAGAAATTAACGATGGCGCTGACGGGCAGAGTTGGAGCTGGAAGTAGATTAAGGGTGGCGTAATACTGCAACAACGCCTGCAATAAAGCCGATTGTTAAGAGTGCGCTACCTGGGTTATCTCCTTGAATCAGAAGTTCCTTACCCGCGCCAAATGAGCCTGCAATCGAAATCACTGCCAACCACGCAAGGAGTGCGACGAGCTTGTAGCGACGCTTTCCATAGCGGCGACCCACATACCAAATACCTAAATAGGTGGCAAAGATTCCAACACTTACACCCACTGGCGGCAAAGTTTGATGCACAAGTGTTGAAGAGACTGCGATCAGTGCGCCAAAGATGAGTGAGAAGAGAAATTGCATTACGAAGCAGAAATTCCTGCGAAGAGATCCATCTCGTGTCCACGAGAGTCAAAAGGTTCAGCTTTTTCTCCCTTAACAAGTGTGTAGTACTCATTGCCCCACACTTGTAGTCCAAGATTGTTAGAGAGTGCAAAGAATGGGCCATCTACTTCAATCTGCGTCGCATGTGCTCGCATGGCATCCATCTTCTTCTCAACGTATTCGTTTCCATTCACCATTGCATGAACAAAAGAGTCATCCTTGGCAAAGGGAAGATCCTCTGCCTTTTCTGCTCCCATGAAATCAGAGCCAAGTGCCTTCATCGCATCTATGCCCTCTTGAATCACAGACTTTGGCATCACATTCCAATAAATCTTTTCGATATTCCAGGAAGATTTCTCTGCTGCACGCATCGCAACGCGGTGAGCTTGAATGTGATCAGGGTGTCCATATCCCCCAATTTCGTCATAGGTAATAAGGACATGGGGTCTTACTTCTTCAATCACCTTCACGAGATCATCAGAGGCCAACTCCAGATCAGCCTGCCAGAAGACATCGGGGCGATTGTTGGGTTCAGTTCCCATCATTCCGCTATCGCGATACTTCTTTTGACCTTCACCAAGAAAGCGATGATCTGTAATGCCAAGAGCCTTCATCGCAACGGCTAGTTCACCAACGCGATGATCACCCAGTGAATCTGTTGCATGTGCGGCTAAATGTGCAAGATCTTGAACAAGAACTTCACCTTCTTCACCACGAGTGCAGGTAACGAGGGTGACATCTGCACCAAGTGCTGCATACAAAGCCATCGTGCTTCCATTATTGATGGTCTCATCATCAGGATGGGCATGCACAAGGAGCATGCGATAACCCTTATAGCTACTGCGCATTAATAGACCGGCAAACTTGTATCAATCTGCTTTGCCCAGGCAATAACGCCTCCAAAGACGTGGGAAGCATCAGCAAATCCAGCGCTCTTCAGGATTGCTAAACATTCAGCTGAGCGAACTCCACTCTTGCAGTGAAGAACAATCGGCTTATCTTGTGGCAAGGATGCAAGAACGCTGCCATCGATAAAACCTTGCTTAGGAATCAGATGAGCTGTTGGAATACTGACAATCTCATACTCACTAGGTTCACGAACATCGATGAGATAGAAATTGTCTTTATTATCAATCTTTGACTTGAGCTCTTGAACGGTAATAGTTGAACCAGAGCTTGCCTCTTGAGCTGCCTCTGAAAGAGTTCCGCAGAATGCTTCGTAATCAGGAAGCAGAGAAGTTTGAGTAGCGCTCTCACTACACAATGGACAGTTAGGATCTTTACGGACCTTAATCTTACGAAATGTCATATCAAGTGCGTCATAGACCATCAATGAACCAATCAGTGGTTCTCCAACCCCAGTCAGTACTTTGATTGCCTCTGTTGTCTGAATTGAACCAATGGTTGCGCACAGAACTCCAAGAACTCCACCTTCGGCGCAACTTGGAACCATTCCAGGAGGTGGTGGTTCTGGATAGAGGCAGCGATAGCAAGGACCGTACTCGGCCCAGAAAACACTTGCTTGGCCATCGAAGCGATAGATAGAGCCCCAGACATATGGCTTCTTCAGAAGAACGCATGCATCGTTGACTAAGTAACGTGTTGCAAAATTATCTGTTCCATCAACGATGATGTCGTACTGAGAGAAAATCTCCATGACATTTGAATTGTCCAGACGAGTCTCGTGAAGAATGACATTGACGTAAGGATTGATTTCAGCAATCTTCTCTTTGGCACTGAGTGCCTTGCTCTTACCAATATCTGATTGACCGTGAATTATTTGGCGCTGCAAGTTTGATTCATCGACAGTATCGAATTCCACGATGCCTAATGTTCCAACGCCTGCTGCTGCAAGATACATAAGTGCAGGAGAACCCAGTCCACCAGCCCCAACGCAGAGAACTTTTGCATTCATCAACCGTTGCTGACCTGCCATTGCGACATCAGGGATGATCAAGTGGCGGCTATAGCGACGCACCTCATCAACGGTAAGTGCAGGTCCTGGCGAGACTAAAGGAGGCGTCTTCATGCAGGTAATTCTGCCGTACTGTGCCTTTCGTGGCGAATTCAGTACGATTCATACAATGAGTACAGAATCAGCAACTGCAAACAATTCGCGTTCAGATAAGTCTCGACTTCCTCGTGACGAACGACGCGCAATTCTGCTCTCTGCCGCACTCGAAGTATTTACTGCAGCTGGATATCACTCAGCAGCGATGGATGAGATTGCAGATCGAGCAAATGTCAGCAAGCCTGTTCTCTACCAACACTTTCCATCCAAGCTTGATCTCTATCTAGCAGTTCTTGATCTTCATATCGATTCTTTGGTATTTGAGATTCAGAAGGCAATCTCTTCAACTCCCGATAACGAGCAGCGCGTGCATGTGACTATCGAGGCTTACTTCAACTTTATTGAGAATGAAGGTGAAGCTTTCCGTCTTCTCTTTGAAAGCGATATGAGCGTCGAACCACAAGTTCGCGAAAGACTTAATCGAATGACATACGACTGCGCTGCAGCCGTATCAGGTGTCATCTCCAATGACACCGGCCTTCCAAAGGAAGCCGCGATGATGCTCGGAGTTGGATTAATTGGTTATGTTCAGGTGACTGCTCGCCATTGGCTTGAGCGTGATAGCAAACTCACACGTCAGCAAGCTATGGATCTCGTTGAAAACCTCATGTGGCGTGGAATTTCTGGATTTCCCCGTACAGACTCTTAGCGAATAAGATAGGTACATGAGTTCAAAGAAATCTGAAAAAGCAGCAAAAGTTCGTATCTCCATTACCAATGTTGGAAGTGAACTCTCTTTTGACTGCCCTTCAACTCCTGCTGAGATCAAGAGCGCAGTTACTGCAGCTCTGACAGCGCAGACTCCACTTTCTCTTCAAGATGTACAGGGACACGAGATCATCGTCCCTGCGGACAAGATTGGTTATGTCGAAATCGGCGAGCCAGCTGAGCGCCGCGTCGGTTTCGGCGTTGTGTAAGTGAGTCTGACGTTTGCAGATCTTCCTCTTCGTAAGGAAACAATTGCAGCTCTAGCGGAGCACGGATTTACTTCTCCTTTTCCTATTCAAGAGATGGTGATGCCGATTGCACTGGCAGATGGCGATGTCATTGGTCAGGCAAAGACAGGAACAGGTAAGACTCTCGCCTTCGGAATCCCTGTTATCGAACGTGTGATTGCACCCAATGATTCAGATTGGGCAGAACTACCTAATCAAGGTAAGCCACAAGTTCTCGTTGTTGTTCCAACGCGCGAACTCTGTGTGCAGGTCACAAAAGATATTGAAGAACTCTCATTTAACCGTGGCATTCGTACGCTCGCCGTTTATGGCGGGCGTGCATTTGAACCACAGATTGAGGCGCTCAATAACGGAGTAGAAATCGTCGTTGGAACACCAGGACGCCTTCTTGATCTCTATCGCCAAGGACAATTGACGTTGAAGTTCGTCTCTCGCGTAGTTCTTGATGAAGCTGATGAGATGCTCGACCTTGGCTTCTTACCTGATGTTGAAAAGATCTTTACGAGCACTCCAGCCCGCCAGCAAACAATGCTCTTCTCGGCAACGATGCCTGGTGACATCATCGCTCTTGCTCGCCGATTCATGAATCAGCCAGTACATATCCGTACGCAAGATAATGAAGATGAAGGCGCCGTTGTCTCGCGCATTGAACAGCATGTTATTCGAGCACATGCCATGGATAAAATTGAAATGCTTGCTCGTATTCTTCAAGCAGATGGCCGCGGACCAACAATCGTCTTCTGCCGTACCAAGCGCACAGCGCAAAAGACTTCAGATGATCTCTTTGAACGCGGTTTCCGCGCAGCAACAATCCATGGCGATCTTGGGCAATCAGCCCGTGAGAAGGCTCTCAACGACTTTAAAGCAGGCAAATCAGATGTTCTGATTGCAACAGATGTTGCAGCTCGTGGAATTGATATCGATGGCATCACACACGTCATCAACTACCAATGCCCAGAAGATGAGAAGACATATGTTCACCGCATTGGTCGTACTGCTCGAGCAGGAGCAGCCGGAATTGCTGTGACCTTTGTTGACTGGGATGACCTTGCGCGCTGGAAGATGATTGACACAGCGCTTGTGCTTGGATTACCAGAACCTGTAGAAACGTATTCATCATCTGAGCACCTCTTTGAAATGCTCAATATTCCTGCAGGATCGTCAGGGCGTATGACAAAGAAGAGCGCTGCTGCCGTTGATAAGCCTAGGAGTGAACGTCCAAAAACAGATCGTCCCAAGAGTCAAAAGGCATCTGAGCCAAAGAAGCCAGCAACCGATCGCATCAAGCGCGAACGCACTCGTACCAAGCGAATTTCTGAGTAATTAACTTGCGGTAAATGCCTTAATTGCATTTGCCAACATCTGAACGGCAATTGCAGCAAGTAAGAGCCCTGCAATACTTGCAAGAAGCGTCACACCAGAGTCCTTAATAAGACCAATAATCTTTGTTGATGCCATCAAAACAGTTCCAATAATGAGGTGCACAGCCAAAATGGCAATTACTAAACCAAGGATCTGAGCATTGGTATCTGCCTTCTGCACATAAATCATAGTTGCAACAATTGCGCCAGGTCCTGCAAGAAGTGGTGTTCCCAGTGGAACCATTCCAATATTGTTGCTCGTATTTTCTGTGCCAGCATTCTTGTTGCCCGTCAGTAGTTGAAGAGCCACGTAGAGAAGTAGTAAGCCACCAGCTGCTTGTAGAGCTTCAATCGAAACATTCATGTAATCAAGAATGAAGCGACCAAAGAGTGCAAAGCTTGCAATAACAAAGAGGGATACACCTGCTGCCTGCCATGCAAGACGCACGCGCTCACGTGGTGACTTATCGCCGACTAGTCCCAAGAAAATTGGTGTCGCACCTGGTGGATCCATAATCACAAAGAGAGTGACAAAGGCTTGCGTTGCAAAGGTAACTGCTCCGAGTGAATTCATTTCCTAACAACCCTTCGCGCATCTGCAAGTGACTCTAATTGTTCCCATTGTGCCTGATGAGTTGTGTTTTCTGCTAAACCATTAAGTTTGCCTGTTCCGTGGTAATCACTTGAGCCTGTAATCACGAGGCTTAACTCTTGAGCAATAGCAGTTAAGGTGCTTTGTTCATCTGCGCTCTGATCTCGATGATGCACTTCTACTCCATTGAGCCCTGCTGCAACGAGATCAGAGAAGGTTGATGCGGTGATGATTTGGCCACGGCGAGAAGCAAAAGGATGTGCAATGACTGCTACTCCCCCAGCTTTACGAATCACTCGAATGGCATCTACTGGTGTGGGCGCGGCATGGGTTACATAATATTTTGATTCATTATTGAGTAAGTCCAAGAAAGCCTCATCACGAGATGCAACCACTCCATTTGCAACGAGTGCATCAGCTAGATGAGGACGACCTACTGTGGCACCTTCTGGGGTTGCTCGATAGACATCATCGAGTGAGATGTTGATTCCATCAGCGCTCATAAGTTCAACCATCTTGCGCATCCGAGGAACACGAGTATCGCGAGAATCTGAAAGCATTTGCTGCATATCTTGATCTTCACCGTTAAAGAGAAGTCCAAGCATATGAACGCTAATGCCATCAGTTGTTAAACATGATATTTCTGCACCCAGCACGAGTTCAATTTGAGGTTGAATTGCAGATGCTGCTTCTTCCCATCCTGCAGTTGAGTCGTGATCTGTAATGGCAAGTGTTGTAATTCCTGCAGCTAACGCCTTCTTCACAAGAGCAAAGGGGGCATCAGTTCCATCGCTACAGGTTGTATGTGTATGAAGGTCAATCATTGCTCTGTCATCACACTTTCTGGTCGCGTGCGCAAGACAACAAGTATGCACCCAAGGAGGATAAGAATAACTCCAGGAATAATAGTAAGTGTTGGTTGCTTACCAATATGAAAGACCAACGACACAAACGCTGCAACGGGAACTTCAAAGAAGACAATCATGGACACAACCGCTGGTGATACACGCTTTAAGGTCATGTTAAACATTGTGTGACCAAGAATTTGAGCTCCAATGATCAGCCCCAGCAAAATCCACCATTCACGAACTGCAAAGCCAACAATGTCATAGCCCGATATGAGCGCCATAGGAAGTGCGGTCATTGCACAGACGAAGTAACAAATGGTCGTATAGGATGTTGTCGCCAAAGTTTGCTGAGCGCGTGAACCAATCAACATATAGGCCGCTGCGAGCGCTCCTGAAATCAACGCTGCAAGGTCTCCCATAAATGATCTGCGATCGAGTTGTAAATCAATCCCTGTCACAACCAGTACTCCAGTGAAACTAATGAGCATTCCAAGCCACGCTCTTGTCGGAATATGTCCACCAGTGAGCTTGACGAAGAATGCAGCGAATATCGGCTGAGTTGCAACGATGGCAGTTCCTGCGGTCACACTCGTCATGCGCATCGATAGGAAGAATCCAACGAAGTGAACTGCAAGAACGATGCCAGCCAATACCGCCCACTTCACACCAATGCGATCGACTTTGTGGCGAAGAGCAAAGGGCAGAGTCATGAGAGAACCACCAAGATTGCGCCAGAAAATTAAGGTCGGAACAGGCATAGCGCTGAGAGCGATGAGAGGACCCGATGAGCCAATTCCAAATATGCCGATAATCAGGCGAATGAGGTCAGGTCGTGCGGGCAGCTCAGTATGGTTATGAACTGTTGCTTTCTGGGCCTGCGACATAAGGCAAACCTAGTCGATACCTCAACGGTTACTCTTATCCCATGAGCGGAAATAACATCAATCGCATATTTCTCGCCCGTCTTGCTGGAACTGCAGTCTTTGACCCAAATGGGGATCCTGTTGGCAAGGTGCGCGATGCTGTGGCGACCCTTCGTTCTAACAATCAATCACCTCGCGTACTTGGGTTAGTCGTTGAAGTGCCTCTACGTCGTCGCGTCTTTGTTCCGATTACTCGAGTTACTTCCATCGAATCTGGCGCAGTCGTGATTACAGGTCTTCTTAATATGCGTCGCTTTGAAACGCGCACCGGTGAGATGTTGGTTCTTGGAGATTTACTCGATCGCACTGTTTCCCTTACCGAAAATGATGAGAACGTACTTGTTGAAGATATGGCGATGGAGCAGAACCGCACAGGTGATTGGCTGATAACTCGCGTTCACATTATGCGCAAAGGTCGCGGACTTCGTCGCAAGGGCGCAACCTCAACTGTTACGTGGGAAGAAGTAACCGGTTTTGCTCAACATGAAACTAACCAAGGTGTGTCAAACCTTCTCGCTACTATCAGTAATTTGCGCGCTGCTGACTTAGCTGCAGTGATTCAAGATTTAGCTCCTAAGCGCCGCGTTGAAGTGGCGCGTGCTCTCGATGATGAACGCCTTGCTGATGTTCTGGAAGAGATGGATGAATCTGAGCGCGTTGCGCTGATGGCAGAACTTGAAGGCGAACGAGCTGCAGATATTTTGGAGGAGATGGATCCAGATGATGCAGCTGACTTGCTCCGTGAAATTGGTGAAGAGCGTGCTCAAGAATTGATCGGACTGATGGATCCTGAAGATGCTGAAGATGTTCTGCGCTTGATGACATATGAAGATTACTCAGCAGGCGGCATGATGACGACAGAACCGATTGTGATGTCAGCTGATTACACGGTTGCAGATGCACTCGCTGCTGTGCGCCAGAGTGAGATATCTCCAGCACTTGCATCACAGGTATTTATCGCTCGCCAGCCACTAGAGACTCCCACAGGTCGATTCATTGGAATGGTGCATTACCAGCGCCTGCTGCGCGAACCACCTTCAACCCTTCTCGGCTCTATTGTCGATACCAATACAAAGGGTGTAAATCCCGACGCATCCCTGCATGCTGTTTCGTCATACTTAGCTAGTTATAACTTGCTCTCACTGCCTGTTATCGATGCCAATGATCGCCTACTCGGCGCAGTCACAGTCGATGATGTGCTCGATCACTTGTTGCCTACCAACTGGCGTCACGATCACAGAGATTCTGCTGCAACAACTGCAGCACTTGAGAGCATTGACACTAATTTCACCGAGGAGGTGTAACGATGGCACGCAACTTTGATTTGGATACACCGCGCGAGACTCGTCGTTCACTCCGTGGAAATATTGATCCTGAGACTTTTGGTCGCCTCTCAGAACGTTTTGCACGTTTCTTAGGCACCGCACGCTTCTTGGTCTATATGACAGCATTTGTTGTCAGCTGGGTTCTATGGAACACATTGGCACCAAAAGATATTCGCTTTGATACATATCCATTTATCTTCTTGACGCTGATTCTTTCACTTCAAGCATCGTATGCAGCACCGTTGATTTTGCTTGCCCAAAATCGCCAAGCAGACCGTGATCGCATCGCTCTCAATGAGGATCGCGCGCAGAATGCTCGAAGCATTGCTGATACTGAATATCTCACTCGTGAGCTTGCAAGCCTGCGTATTGCTTTAGGCGATGTTGCTACCCGTGATTACCTACGTAATGAACTGGGTGATCTTGCAAAAGAGATTGTTGAAGAATTACGCAAGCCCGAGTCTGACGCCAAGTAGAGATTTTTCGCGCACTATCAACTGAGAAACAATTGCTTCAATTGCCTGCGCACTTGGGCTATCAGGTGCTGAGATGACCACAGGTGAACCTGCATCTCCACCTTCGCGCAGATCAGGGCTAAAGGGAATCTTTCCTAGTAGCGGAACATCAGAGCCAACTAATTGTGAAAGACGACGAGATGTTTCTTCTCCCCCGCCCTCACCAAAGAGTGAGGTGAGTTCGCCACATTTCGCACATGGATATGCAGACATATTTTCAATCACGCCGATGACTCGTTGGTGAATCTGATGTGCAATTCGTCCAGCACGTTCTGCAACTTCAGCTGCAGCAACCTGTGGTGTTGTCACCACAACAATTTCTGATGAAGGAACTAACTGCCCCAGTGAGATTGCAAGATCTCCCGTTCCAGGTGGAAGATCGATATAGAGAAGGTCGAGATCGCCCCAATATGCATCAGAGAGCAATTGTTCAAGAACGCGATGAAGTAGTGGCCCACGATAGGCAATCGCATCTGATCGCTCAGGCTTAAACATCTCCATCGACACAGTCTTCACACCGAAAGATTCCAATGGAATGAACATCTGATCGATTGCGGTCGGACGTTGACCAATAAGACCCATGAGGCGAGGAATTGAATGGCCATACACATCGGCATCAAGAATTCCAACGCGTAACCCCTTTTGTGCTGAGGCAACTGCAAGGTTGGCAGTCAGTGAAGATTTACCAACGCCACCTTTTCCAGATGCAACGCCAATAACGCGGGTGAGTGAATCCTTTTGAGCAAAGGAGATAAAACTTTCACGGCCATTGCGAAGTAGCTTCTTAATATTGGCTCTCTGCTCTTCATCCATCACACCGAATGTCAGTTCTATGGCAGAAATACCTTCCACTGCAGTCACTGCGCTTTCAATATCTTTCTGCAAGCGATCGCGCATAGGACAACCTGAAATCGTAAGAAGAATTTCTAGGTGCGCGGTAGAGCCTTTAATTTCGACAGATTTGACCATCCCCAGCTCAGGAAGAGCGCGATGTAGCTCGGGGTCTTGAACGGTTGCAAGTGCTGCATGGACTGACTCAAGGATTGTCATAGAAGATCTGGATCTATTTTGCTCACGAGCTTGGAAGTCGAAGGTGATTCTTCATCATCTAAGACGCTGGAAAGCTGCTTCTTAATAAAGGTCTTTGGATTGAGATCTGTTGGCTTGAGATCTTCAAAGCCTGGACCGAGATTCTCTTTGAGCTCTTCTGTTGCCTTTGATGCCATTTCGCGCACTCGCTTTACAAACTTTGCCGCATCAACGGCAAAATTTGGCAGGCGTTCTGGGCCGATGAGAATCATCGCAAGAACTGCAAGACCGATTACCTCGCCCGCACCAAAATCGAAGAACATAATGGTGAACCTTACTCTGCTACTTCGAAGCCGTCAGCGTCAGAGTTGCCGACTTAGATTCAGAGCCACGCTTATAAGTCACAACGACAGGATCTCCAACGCTGTGGGCACGAATTGTCACAATGAGCTCTTCGGGGGAAGTAATGGGACGACCATCAATTGCGGTGATGATATCTCCAGCTTTCAGCCCTGCCTTTGCTGCAGGGCCACCAGACAATATTGCCTGTGCATTCTTTGCAATCATTGCGCCATCGCCTGAGAAGTTCATATCGACTGAAATTCCCATCACTGGGTAGGTTGCTTTTCCATTCTTAATTAGTTGATCTGCAGTCTTTCGCGCTTGATTAATGGGGATTGCAAAACCTAAACCAATAGAACCTGTTTGAGAGTTAAAACTTGAACCAAGTGAGGCAATTGCAGAGTTCACCCCAATGACAGCACCTGTTGCATCAACGAGTGGTCCTCCTGAGTTTCCAGGATTGATAGCTGCATCGGTTTGCAGCGCATTGATAAATGAATTTTCAGAGTTTGATTCCCCGGCAGTAACTGCGCGGTCTTTGGCACTGATAATTCCTAGAGTTACTGTTCCAGTTAATCCAAGAGGAGATCCAATGGCAATAACAGAATCGCCCACAGCAACTTTGTCACTATCTCCAAATTGAAGCGCTTTTAATGGTGCGCCAATAATTTTTAGTACTGCAAGGTCATAGGAACTATCGCGTCCGACAACCTTTGCATCAAAAGATGAGCCATCATTGAGGCGAACAGTGATATCTCCACCGCTTGTGACAGAGGCTGCTATCACGTGGTTATTGGTGAGAATATATCCACTGCTATCAATCACAAATCCTGAACCAGTTGCGCCACCATCAGAAGATTTTGCTTCAATCGAAACAACAGATGGCAAGACGCGCTGAGCTATTTCAGCAACAGATCCAACAGGTCTTTCAATTGTTGAGGTTGATCTCACTAAATTCACTGAGTGGCCAAAGAGTGATCCTGATGATGACGCACCCAAGGCTCCAGCAATGACGCCAACAACGAGAGCAAGAACAATGGCAGAGCGCACGGTGATGTTCTTACTCAGTCCACTCTTACTGGGAGCATCCCACCAAGGGCCGCCGTTATTCATGCTCATAGACTTATTCTGCTACAACTTGGTTGCGAGCAATAATCCATCACCGGTTGGGATGAGTGAACTCACCCACGAATCCGTATCGCCTTTAATCAACTTTCCAGCTTCGCGCAGGGCAATGGTCTTTGGGTCACGTTGAGCAGGATCATGAACCTTTGATCCTCCAAAGAAGTTATCAATGACAAAGACTCCACCGCTTCGAAGAATGCGATGTGCTTCAGAGATTGCAAAGGATAAATCTTCTGGATTATGGCGATAAACAACTAAGTCATAGGCGCGATCAGTCAGCTTTGTCATGACATCCATGACTGAATTAGTGATGAAGCGATAGCGTGATTGAGCTATGTCGGCATCAGCCATTGCAAGCTTTGCAATCGAAGTATGTTCCATCTCGTCATCGATTGATGTCAGAGTTCCGCTTGCAATCATTCCCTCAAGAATCCAAAGTGAACCCACGCCAGAGCCAGTTCCTATTTCAACTACAGATTGCGCATCAAGGAGATGGGCTAGATGTCGAAGATATGCACCAGTGCCCTGAGATGCATCCAATGTGCCGAGTTCTTGACCTCGTGCTCGTGCGGCAATCTTTACCGCATCTTCTGCAATGAAGGATTCTGCATAAGAATGCGGGGTGTTAATCATGAGAGAGACAATATCCAATCGATGAAGAAACGAACGCCGAATCCAGTGCCGCCTTTAGCATTTTCTCCAGAATCGGTTTCACTACGGCCAGTTCCGGCGATATCAAGGTGGACCCAGCGAGAATCACCAACGAAATGCTCGAGATAGAGAGCTGCGGTGACAGAACCTGCTGAGTAATCGCCCTTATCTGCCGCATGGTTGAGATCTGCAACATCGCTTTCAAGTGAATCGCGGTAATCATCAATCAGCGGCATATGCCAGACGCGTTCACCCGATGATTCACCAACAGAGACGAGCTCTTTGGCAAGTTTCTCATCTCGTGTGTAGAGGGCGGCGTATTGACGTCCTAGTCCAAGAGTTGCTGAACCCGTCAGAGTTGCAATATCAAATAAGTAATCAGGATCAAGATTTTCTATGGCATAAGCCAATCCATCTGCAAGAACGAGGCGACCTTCTGCATCAGTATTAATAATTTCAACAGTTGTTCCACCATATTGAGTAATAACATCAGATGGTCGTTGTGATGTGCCAGAGAGTGCATTCTCAGCACACATCATCAGGACTGTGACCTTAACTTGTGGTTGTAAATCTGGAAGTGCGCTAATAGTTGCAAGAGCTGCTGCAGCTCCTGCCATATCGCTCTTCATCGCTGTCATAAATTCGTAAGGGCGCTTGAGTGAAATACCACCAGTATCGAAGGTGATTCCCTTACCCACAATGACAACGTGAGGAAGCGCTGATGCCGAACGGGATTTTCCTTTAGGGATATAGGTAATTTCAATAAAACGAGGGCCCGGCTTAGGGGATGAATTTCCCACAGCCCGAAGTCCGCCAAACCGTGCAAGTTCTTTTCCAGAACGAATTGTTATTGCTAATCCTTTTTCATCGGCAATCTTCTTCGCCTCTTGCGCCATCCACAGCGGATTCTTGATATTCGAAGGCGTGTGGATTAAATCGCGTGCTGTGTAGAGAGCTCGAGCAATTACTCCACCTTCTGAGACAGATGCAGCATCTTTCGTTGCAATCGCGATTGTGGCGATTTCTGCTGGTTTTCCAGTCTTGAGGTTCCAGGTGTAGGCACCAAGAAGAATGGAGACTCCGTGGGCGCGAATTTCTGCTCGCGATTGCGCAACGAGGGTAATGAGTTCAATCGCCTTGCCGCGCACCTTGCGACCAAGGGCTGCCCCTGCAGTGCGAAAGGAAGCCAGCGAGCCATCGCCTACTGCAACAAGATAGAGGCGATCTACAGTTGAATCTTTATGGAGGACGGGGATCTCAAAGAGCTCCCCAGCTTTTCCTGCAGGCGCAAAGAAAGAAATTTCATCAATGAGGTTGATTCCAAAGTACTTTTCGAGGGAGGAAAGTAATCGAGCGCTACCAACGAGCTCAATATTGTCTTCATTTTTCTTTGTAAAACCCAGTGCAAGAACATCTGCGCTAATCAGCGCTTCGATATCTGGTGCAACTGTGTGAAGAATTTTCCTAAACCCGCTCTACTTCTTGATAAGGGCAACAGCGGCTTCAAGAGCTGCGCTGAGGTTATTTGCTTCCTGTGGGTTGAGTTCAACCACGAGGCGCCCGCCGCCTTCGAGAGGAATTCGCATGACGAGTGAACGTGCTTCCTTAGTCACTTCCATTGGTCCATCACCGGTACGAGGTTTCATAGCTGCCATGGTGGGGACTCCTTGTTGGTCTGACTTCGGGCGGGCAAAACTTTCCTCAAGGAAAGTCGAGGGGAGAAGTATCTCGCAGAATGAGCCGAGGGTGAAATCGGCAATAGTGGCCTTTAGAGGCCCAATATCGCCGTGAGGCGAGCCTTTCCAGACTCAATAACTGCAATAACTGCGCGTTCTGGGACTGAGAGCAAGGTTGCAATATCAGCACTTGATTGTGAACGAAGGTAATGCAAGGTCAAGATGATTCGCTCTTCTTCAGGAAGAGAGGCGAGCAATTCAGCAAGGGTTTGAGGATTGCTAGAGCTGCTCATAGGAATAGAGGTTACTCGCTTGGTTCTTAAAGAATCCAAGGAAAAGGGTGACTTATGTAAAAGATCGAGCAAATCGTGCGAGAGATATGCGCACGCCTATATAGAGGAAGGGAGCAACCAGCAGAAATATTGCCTTAGGGGCCACGATCGTTTCTGACCAGTCAAAGCGCGTGGATGAGCTATCTATTTCACTGAGTTGAAATGATCCACTTCCCTTTAACACCTTTCCCACATGTGCAACATCGCAACGATGTGGTGGGTTCCAGAGTGAGACGGTCATCAAATCAAGCAACCCAATATTTTTGAAGCGAGGATAAAACTTATGTAGCGGTCCTGTGAAGGCAGCAATAGAAGTTCCCACACCTTCGACTTGGGTCGATGTAACCCACACCTTCGTCTGCAACATCCAATCGCCTTGTGATTTCCAATCTGCGATTTTCTTCCATACAACTTCGCACGGTGCATCGATGGTTAGGCTTATTGAAAGCGTGTTACTTCCCATCTCTACTTCTTACCGTGGGCAATAGCTATGGCTTCTTCAACTGTTGTAGTCCAATGCAAAAGATCACGCATTCCTGGCTTCACAAAGTTCTCATTTTCAAGATGTTCAACGAGTGCATGAAGTGGTTGAAACACACCATAGGGATCAAGGATGATGACAGGCTTATCGTGGAATTTAAGATAACGCCCTACCCAAATTTCAAAGAGCTCTTCGAGAGTTCCCAAGCCTCCGGGAAGAGTAATAAAGGCATCTGATAAATCTTCAATCTTCGCCTTTCGGGTGCGCATCGAGTCAACGACAATGAGTTCATCGCTGTCGTGATCGGCGAATTCAATATCGACAAGTTTTTGAGGGATGATGCCGATAGTCCGGCCGCCCTTACTGCGAGCACCACGAGAAATAGCACCCATCGCAGAGATGTGGCCCCCACCTGATACGAGTTCGGCCCCGCTATCTGCAATGCCTGCGCCAAGATCAAATGCCAAATCGATAAATTTGCTATCAATCGTGGGTGATGAAGAACAAAATACTGCAATGCGCATGAGGGACAGGATAGGGGTTAGGCTTAGAACATGTCTTCTCTAGCTCATGGCCATGGAATCGCAACACTTGCAGGTTCAACAGTGTTGGATGTGTGGTTTCCATCCCCTGCGCTAGGTGCGCTCACTGGAACCGCTGATGCAACCCTGACATCAATGGTCGGAAGTGATGAAGCTCGTGGCGTAAGACGAGAAGTAGTTTCACTTGAAATTGATCTCACAGTTGCGCCTAAAGATGCGAAGGATGCCTACCTTCGTCTGCATCTTCTTTCACACCGCCTTGTGAAGCCACACGGACAATCTCTCGAAGGAATCTTTGGATTACTTGCCAATGTTGTGTGGACTTCAGCTGGTCCATGTGCGGTCGATGGATTTGAAGCAACCAGAGCAAAGCTCAAAGCTCAGCATGGTCATATTTCAGTATTTGGTGTCGATAAATTCCCACGTATGGTCGATTATGTGATTCCATCCGGTGTTCGTATTGCAGATGCTGATCGTGTTCGACTCGGTGCATATCTCTCATCTGGCACAACAGTGATGCATGAAGGCTTTATCAACTTTAATGCCGGAACTCTTGGAACATCTATGGTTGAAGGTCGTATTTCATCCGGTGTCGTCGTTGGCGATGGAACCGATGTTGGCGGTGGTGCATCCATTATGGGAACTCTCAGCGGTGGCGGTAAAGAGGTAATTTCAATCGGTGAGAAGTGTCTTCTCGGCGCTAACTCAGGACTTGGAATTTCACTCGGTGATAACTGTGTTATCGAGGCAGGCACATACATCACAGCTGCAGCCAAGGTGAAGTTACCCGATGGAGAGATTGTGAAAGCTGGAACTCTCTCAGGTGCGCATAATCTTTTATTCCGTCGTAATTCACTGACTGGTGGTCTTGAAGCTGTCATGCGCACTGGCACGTGGGGTGGATTGAATTCAATTCTCCACGCTAATTAATTCCTACTGCGCGAGTTGAAAATACGGTGAAGGAATCTTCACCCGACTTCTAAAGGTGTCTCCACGAAGAAGCTTCGTAGAACCGTTAGAACTTGTTCCCTTGATATAGGTCACTGCTCCAGCGCTATTACGTGAGATTATTTCAAGAGTCACTACATCAGGAAGTAAGAATGCACTTGCTACTAATTCTTGCGTTGCACTTGCCTTCCATGAGGCAAATCGTGGATTGAGTTTGGGATCAAGGCCTGCAGGATCTGCTACCGATTGCGTATAGGACGTTGGTTGTCCCCACGCATCAACTGTGGTCTGTGTGGCACCACCTGATGATGAGAAGTAATAAGCCTGTATTGGCTTACCGTTGGCCAGAATCGCCAAGCTTGTTGATGTATCAATACTGGTGCGAGTAACGGCAGCTTTCCATAGCGCACCAATCTTTGGTTCAATTTCTTTTGAGTACCCAACAAAGTTTTGATCTGCAATATGTGAGTACACATGGCAATCACATGAAGGCTTAAGAACGCCAATCTTTGAGAGCGCATATGAGCGAGAAGCAATCACTTGAGCTTCAAGGGCAGCTGTTGGCCATGCAGATGACATCTCACTTATCCCCCACAAGTATTCATCATGAATGCTCAGTGAGTTAGTTACTTCGATTGCACCTTTAACAACCTTCATCTGCATCTGTCCGTAGCGATACTTCACAGCGCTACCTGGCTGCGAGAAAGTCACGACTGAGTTAGGGCCAATCCATCGAATAGTGAAACTCTTTCCACTAACAGGTCCTGTAATCACTCCACTGGCATCGAGCCTGAAAGATGCCTTCTGCTTTGCAGCAAATGTTGCAATCGGTGCTACATCAGTTGAACCAACAACATCACCTGCATAAATCTGAATGAGCGAATCTGGTGTTGCAGAGACGAATGAGACTGATCGCAGAAGATGACCGATATTGACGCGAATAGTGGCGGTATCAACTACTGGAGCGATTACTACATCTTTGTAATAGTAATTAAGAATGGCAGTTGCGCTCTCGCCTGCTAACGCATGTGCTCGTGCACCCATCTGGCTCATGCCAACACCGTGGCCATAGCCTGCACCGGTAAATGAGAAGTTTTGTGGAGTTTCAGCCTGCGCTGAAGGAATGAGAAAGAAAGTTACCAGTGCAAAGAGAAAGGCTTTATACATCCTCATCAGATGACGCGCTCTTTCTTGCATCCACAAATTCACGATAGGCAGCGATTACTTCTGATGGATTGCCTCGCATCATCAGCTTGCCTTTATTAAGCCAGATGACTTCATTACAAATATCTTCGATAGTTGCTAACGCGTGGCTCACGAGAATGAGTGCGCGATCAGCAGTGCGAAGCTCCTTAATGCGATTAAGGCTCTTCTCCTTAAATTTCGCATCTCCCGTGCTGAGCGCTTCATCGATAATCAAAATGTCGGGCTCAACAACGGCTGCTACCGAAAATGCTAAACGTGCATACATACCTGATGAATAGGTGCGCATGGGCGCATCGATAGCTTCACCGAGCTCCGAGAATTCTGCAATCGAATCAAAGCTTGCATCAATCTCCTGGCGTGACATACCAGCTGCTAGTCCACCGAGATAGACATTGTCGCGTCCTGTCATTGCGGGATTAAAGCCAACACCGAGTGCAAGCAGAGTGCTGACGCTCCCATATACCTCAACGCGACCCTGCGTTGGTGGAACGATTCCTGAAATTACACGCATAAGTGATGACTTACCAGCACCGTTAGATCCAATAATTCCAAGCACTGTTCCGTAATGAACATCGATTGACACTTCGTTGAGCGCACGAACAATACGAGTGTGTTTCTTTCCTCGACCAAGTGTTTTTAAACGAGCCTTCAGGGTCGGCTTCTTATCAATAGATGTTGTGTATGTAAGGCCGAGATCTTTCACCGAGACAGCAAGGCTGTGGGGTGAATGTTCGTGGTTATAGTCGGACAGCGAAATCACGCTCCCTCGATAAGAAGAAGTACGTTCCTGATAAAAAGATGAAGAGCGCCCAGGCACTTGCATGAATAAGCCCATTCATAGATGGCGCCTGTGCATGAACGACTACTCGTGACCAGGAATCTAGAAGATAAAATATTGGGTTTGCTATCTCAAAACTTTTGATGCGATCGGAGATATTTGTTGCTTCATACAGAATTGGCGACAAATAGAGCAAGCTTCGTGTCAGATACGGAAGCATGCTTGAAATATCACGGAAGTAGACATTGATACATGAAATCAAAATAGCCATACCAAGGGCCATGATCAGAGCAATCAGGAGAATAGGAATTGCCCACAGCATCTGCCACGAGTATGGCAATCCGATGATTGCGTGGATGATGGCAAAGACAATGAGAGTTGGAACAAATTTAAAGAGCGCAATGACTGTTGCAGAAATTGGCAACATGATGCGAGGAAATGAAGTGTTAAGAATCAAGCGCTGACCTGAGGTAATTGCCTTAACTCCCCCAGTCAAACTATTTGCAATGAGGTAGAAGAGAAAGAGGCTGGCAGTCAGGTGTCCGAATCGTGTTGCATCGCTGCTTCCACCAATGACATAGATCAAGAGGAAATAGACACCGGAGAGAAGAAGTGGGTTAAGAACTAACCAGAGCTGGCCAAAGATGGAGCCGTAATTTTGTTCCCGAAGTTCAGAGCGAGAAAACTCAGCGATAAAGGTGCGACGACTCCAGAGTGAGCGCATGTAGTCGCGCATAGGAGGTAATCCCGCACGGAATGGCTCATAAACAACTACTGGCTTCTCCACGAACGAAAGGCTACCGCAGTAGCCACCTCGTTATTCAGATGAAGGGACGAGAGTCTTTGGTGATGAGATAAATCCTGCTCCCCATGCGAAGTGCATGGTCGGAATCACTGCCAGGAGTAGGAAATATTCAAGAATTGATGAAGCAATTTTGACCGATGCCAAAAGGACAAAGAGGAGATAAATCGCTGCTGGAATAAAAAGAACGGGGAGAAAGAATCCAGCGATAATGGAAAGTGTGAAAGCTGCAAGTGCAAATGGTGGTGCTAAGTAGCGATAATTAATTGTTCCACTATGTCTACGAGAGACAACGCGGCGCCAACGCCCATATTCAAAATACTGCTTGGCAAGTGCGCCCACTGTTGAACGTGGTCTGTATGTCACATGAAGGCGAGGATCGAAATACACGACTCCTCCATTACTTCGTAGACGAAAATTGAGTTCCCAATCTTGGGCACGTGTAAAGCGTTCATCGAATCCGCCAATAGCAACAAGTGCTTCGCGTCTAAATGCACCGAGATAGACAGTGTCGACAACTCCAGCCTCTCCACCTGTGTGAAAACGCGATGCTCCTACGCCAAGAGGGCTGCGCATTGCACCTGCAACCGCGCTCTCAAATGGTGTGGTGCCCACTGCAGCCATGACGCCGCCGACATTGACTGCACCAGTGTGATTTAGAATTTCAACAATTAACCTGAGATAGTCACTAGGAATTTGTGCATGTCCATCGACGCGGACTACGACCGGGCTCTGAGATGTGTTGAGCGCAAGATTTAGACCTGCTGCTGTGCGACCAGTTGGATTATCAACTAATACAACGCGTGAATCTCGGAGTGAGATTGAACGAGCGATTTCCAAAGTGCGATCACGCGAAGGCCCCACTGCAAGTATCACCTCGATCTTTCCGTGATAATCCTGAGAAAGAATTGAGTGCACTGCATCTTCTAAATGTGCTTCTTCATTCAAAACTGGAAGGATGACGCTGATTGATGGGTGTGGTGAGCCAAATAACTCAGGAGTCTGTGTCGCCATAACCCCTCCACGCTATCGTCCAAGTACCCTACGGATGTGAAATCATCTCGTGCAATTCGAATTATTACATCACTCTCCGTGGGTGTTGTCCTTATTGCATCGATCTCATGGCTCGGATTGGGTCAGGTCAGCGGACAAATTTCACGTATCGATGTCTTTGGTTCACTCAAAGACCGACCAGAAAAAACCTCGCGCGCTCTTAACTACCTTGTGGTTGGTTCTGATACCCGCGAAGGACTTACCAAAGCGCAGATTAAGGCGCTGCGTGTGGGAAGCACTGCGGTGGCAGCTGGTGGACGATCAGACACAATGCTTCTTGTTCATATTTCCAAGGCGCGTGATGCCGCATATATCGTCTCAATTCCACGTGACACTTTAGTTACGATTCCGGCTCACCGTAGCCAGGATGGAACGAAAGATATTCCTGCTCGTGCTGGCAAAATTAACGCAGCTTTTGCATTCGGTGGTGCACCTCTTCTTATCCAATCTATCGAAGCTAAAACTAATCTCAAGATTGACCACTATGTTGAAGTCAGCTTTGCAGGCTTCACAGGAGTTGTGGATGCACTGGGTGGAATTGAGGTCTGTTCTAAAGTTGCAATCAATGACCCTAAGAGCCACCTTGTGATGAGTGCAGGTTCACATGTGCTTGATGGAATCGAAGCTCTCAAATATGTTCGAACACGTGACTTTGATGGACGTGGGGATATCGGCCGTATGGAACGTCAGCAACAATTTGTGAGCGCAGTGCTTCGCAAGGCAACAAGTAGTGGGGTACTTCTCAATCCCATCAAGCTTGCGAAATTCTTCAACGCAACTATTTCGACTGTAAAGATGGATTCATCTGTGAATAAGAATGACTTACTGACACTCGCAAAGCAGATGCGCAACCTCTCCTCAGGCAATGTCCGCACGCTAACTGTGCCTCTCTCTGATCCCAATGGAAGTTTTCCAGGTGTGGGATCAGTTGTGATTTGGGATGAAGTACTTGCAACCGATCTATGGACTCGCATCCGCGACGATGAAGCCCTCGTCGAGACTATTAAACCAACAGCAAAAGCAACCACGAAAGCTGTGATCATCGACAAATTTAAGAGTAAAACAGCTGCAGATAATCCATGTGCACCCTCGAAATAGCCTCAAATTTTCGAATTTCAAATAGCTCTGCAATAGACTGCTAGGTATGACTCTGAAGCTTTCAGTAATTGGTTGCGGTTATCTCGGGGCAACCCACGCAGCATGCATGTCCTCCCTCGGTTTCGAAGTAATTGGTATCGATACCGATCAGAGCAAGGTTGATCTCCTTTCAAAGGGCGAGCTTCCTTTCTATGAGCCAGGACTAGACACACTTCTTGCTGCAGAGATGAAGACAGGACGACTTTCCTTCACAACCGATTTCTCAGCTGTAGCTGATGCTGATGTTCACTTCATCTGCGTTGGAACACCGCAGAGTAAGGATGGATTGGCCGCAGATCTGACATATGTGAAGGCATCTGTTGCAGCGATTGCTCCTTTCCTTAAAGAAGGTTCACTCGTTGTCGGAAAGTCCACAGTGCCTGTTGGAACTGCTCAATTACTCCGTGATCAGCTTTCCACGACAGCTCCACAAGCAGATCTTGCATGGAACCCTGAATTCCTTCGCGAAGGATTTGCTGTGGAAGATACGTTGACTCCTAATCGTCTCGTCGTCGGTGTTGCCAATGATCGCGCAGAAGAAATCCTCAAAGAGGTTTATAAGCCTGTTATTGATCTAGGCACTCCTTGGATTCGCGCAGATCTTCCAACAGCTGAACTCGTTAAGGTTGCAGCAAACTCGTTCCTTGCAACAAAGATTTCCTTTATCAATGCGATGGCTGAAGTTTGCGAAGCAGCAGGCGGTGATGTGACTGTCCTTGCTAAAGCAATTGGTTATGACCCACGCATTGGAAGTCGCTTCTTGCAGGCAGGTATTGGCTTTGGCGGAGGCTGTCTTCCTAAAGATATCCGTGCATTTATGGCGCGTGCTCAAGAACTGGGTGCAGATCAGGCTCTTGAATTCTTACGTGAAATTGATGCAATCAACATTCGTGCACGCCAACGCGTTATCGATGTAGTGCGTGCTGATTTATCTCATGATCTCACTCAGTACAAGATTGCTGTTCTTGGTGCGACATTTAAGCCAGATAGTGATGACGTTCGTGATTCCCCAGCGCTCGATATTGCCGCACAACTTCAAGAAGCAGGTGCACAAGTTGTAGTTCATGATCCCAAGGGCATCGAACCTGCACGTAAGCGCTTTCCAAATCTTGACTATCAGGAGAAGGTTGTCGATGCAGTTAAGGGTGCAGATGCAATCTTGCACTTGACCGAATGGAAGGAATATCGCGAACTTGATCCATCCGTAATCGGTCAACTCGTGAAATCAAAGTTCCTAATTGATGGCCGTAATATGTTAGATCGCAATATGTGGCGCGCAGCAGGTTGGCGCGTGCATGCTCTCGGAAGAACTGACTAGAAACCAGTTTTAGTATTGCGACGGGCGCTCAATTGGGCGCCCTTTGCTTTTGCTTCATCCGATAGCTCTGAGAGCTGATTTTCAATCTTCTTAGCAACTGATGCATCAGCGGATCCAATAATGCGTGCGGCAAGAATTCCTGCATTCTTAGCGTTATCAATGCCAACTGTTGCCACTGGAACCCCACCTGGCATCTGCACGATGGACAGGAGTGAATCCATTCCATCCAAGTTCTTAAGAGATACAGGAACTCCAATAACAGGAAGTGTCGTTAGGGATGCAACCATTCCAGGAAGATGTGCTGCTCCACCTGCACCAGCGATAATTACTTTGTAACCTTTAGATGCAGCGCTCTTTGCAAACTCAACCATCTCTTCAGGCATGCGATGAGCAGAGACAACATCTGCACTATAAGAAATGCCAAATGAATCAAGGGCCTTTGCAGCTTCCTCCATGACGGGCCAATCAGAGTCAGAGCCCATGATGATTGCTACATCTTTATGGTCACTCATCAATAACTCCGCTCATGTAGTCACGTGCATGCTGCACATCAGTGGCTAATTGTAGAAGGTCTGAACCGACTGCGGTGACATGGCCAATCTTGCGCCCAGCGCGTACTTCCTTCTTGTAATGGTGGAATTTAAGGTCAGGATTACGCGCCATGAGATGCAGGTATGGGCGATACATATCTGTCTTCTCACCTCCCAAGATATTTCCCATGACTGCAATATCGGCAGTCATTGAAGGATCACCGAGCGGTAGATCAAGAATCGCTCGCAAATGTTGTTCGAACTGACTTGTGACAGAGCCATCAATGGTCCAATGACCCGAATTGTGTGGGCGCATTGCTAGCTCATTGATATAGAGGTGCTCGCCTTTCACAAACATCTCAACTGCCATCACACCTACCACTCCAACTTCCTGCGCGATATCGAGAGCAAGCTTCTGCGCTTTTTCAGCAAGTTCAGAAGAAATATTCTGAGCCGGAGAAATTGTGAGGGTGCAGATTCCGTCTTCTTGAACAGTTTCAGTTGGAGTCCAGGATGTTGCTTGTCCATGAGGTGAACGCGCCACCATTACGGCAATCTCGGTATCAAATGAGATGAGTTCCTCAATAAGTAGTTGAGGCGTAGTTTTCAGTACTTCTGCCAGCTCATCTTGAGAATTAATCTTCCAGACTCCGCGGCCGTCATAGCCACCAGAAATAGCCTTTGCAATCAGTGGATAGCGATCAATATCCACAGTTGTTGTAACAACTTTCCATGTCGGAGATGGGAATGCACTGAGTTTTTTTCGCATCTCGGCCTTATCTTGTGAATAGATAAATGCTGATGATGGCGGATAAACCTTCACACCCGTTGCTTCAAGACCTTTGATGACCGATAGCGGTACGAGCTCATGTTCGAAAGTGATGACATCACATGTGGCTGCAAACTGCTTGAGTGCTTCAAGGTCTGTGTAATCACCAACTACGTGATGAGTGATCTGGGCGCCAGAGTCTTCAGCACTTTGTGCAAAGAGAAGAAGATCAATTCCAAGTGCGGTAGCTGGCGCAACCATCATCCGCGCCAGTTGCCCTGCGCCAACGACGCCAACACGAGGGAATCTTTCGTTCACAGAAGCTATCGTAGATGAACGATGTCCCCCACTGTTACTCGAGAACCGTCTTCGAGAATGAGTTCACCAGCAGGCGTGACATCAACGGCTTTGCCCGTCCTATAGCTTCCATCAGGATGTTCAATGCGAACCTGATGGCCCATTGTTGAAGAAAGCTCGCAGTAGAGATGACGCAGATCTTCACCGCTCTGCCATCTTTCGAAGAGTTCTTCAAAGGTAGTCAGAAATGAGGCAAGTATCAGATTGCGATCAAGAATTGGAAAATTTTGCAGTGCAAGTGATGTCGCATGAGTAACGGGAAGTTCCTCATGTGTCATTCCAACATTGATTCCAACTCCGATAATGACTCCATCTCCACTTGCTTGCGCAATGATTCCTCCAACTTTGCCTTCACCAATAACAATGTCATTCGGCCATTTAAGAGTGGGAATGAAACTTGGATCAAGTTTTGTCAGCGCGAAGGTTGCACTCAGTCCTGTGAGTAAGGTGAGAAATGACCAATCAGATTTATCCCGTTGAGGCTTCACATAGAGAGAGAACATGAGAGCAGATGAAGTAGGTGCATCGAATTTTCTATCAAGTCGACCACGGCCTGCACTTTGATATTCCGTTGCAATGACTTGGCCATGCATAGCTTTTTCTTCAGTGACCAATTGAGCAATATCGTCTTGTGTGGAGCCCGTGACTTCAACCACGCTTACTCGCCAGTACCGCGAGATATTTTCTGAGATCACCGAAGTATCTAGCGGTGGTCTTGGCGCAACTGTGCTCACGACTAGTACCTTATGTTCATGAGCCCAGATCTGCACACTACCGCGGGAAAAATCGAAGACCTCCGCGAAAGAATTGATGAAGCTGTCAACGCTGGTTCTGCCCGAGCAGAAGAGAAGCAGCATGCAAAGGGCAAGGGAACCGCTCGCGAACGAATCGAGATGCTTGTAGATCCTGATTCGTTTACTGAGATTGATGAGTTTGCTCGTCACCGCGCACAAAATTTTGGCATGGAGAAGAACCGCCCTTATGGGGACGGAGTAATCATTGGAACTGCAACGGTTGATGGCAGGCCGATTGCTCTCTATTCACAAGACTTCACCGTCTTTGGCGGATCACTCGGCGAAGTGCACGCAGAAAAAATTGTAAAGATTGCAGAGTTTGCGCTGAAGTCAGGAATTCCACTGATTGGAATTAATGATTCAGGTGGAGCTCGAATCCAAGAGGGCGTTGCCTCACTGAATGGTTACGGAAGAATCTTCCGTCTCAATACTCGTTCATCAGGAGTTATTCCTCAGATTTCACTCATCCTCGGTCCATGTGCAGGCGGATCTGCATATTCCCCAGCGCTCACTGACTTCACCGTTATGGTGAAGGAGACTTCAAACATGTTCATTACTGGTCCTGATGTCATCAAGACTGTAACGGGTGAAGATGTTGACATGGAAGAGCTCGGTGGAGCTTTCACTCACAGCACCAAATCTGGAAATGCGCATTACATGGCAGATTCTGAAGCTGATGCGATCGATTATGTGAAAGCACTCTTGTCTTATCTTCCTTCTAACAATTTGGATGGATCTCCAGTACTTCCTCCAACAGAGACTCTCGATAAAAGCGCATCAGATACTGCCCTCAATACTTTGATCCCTGATAGTCCAAATCAGCCTTATGACATGAAATCACTCATTCAGGCACTTGTTGATGAAGGTGAATTCCTTGAAGTGCATGCTCTCTATGCTCCCAATATTGTGGTTGGCTTTGCACGAATCGAAGGTCAATCCATCGGAATCATTGCTAACCAACCTTCGCAACTTGCTGGAACACTTGATATCAACTCATCAGAGAAGGCGGCGCGCTTCTTGCGCTTCTGCGATGCATTTAATATTCCAATCCTTACTCTCGTTGACGTACCTGGATTTATGCCAGGAACTGAGCAAGAGTGGAATGGCATTATCCGTCGTGGAGCAAAGCTTCTCTATGCCTATGCTGAAGCATCAGTACCTCTTGTAACCCTTATTACTCGTAAGGCATATGGCGGAGCGTTTATTGTGATGGGATCAAAATACCTAGGTAGCGATATCAACTTTGCATGGCCTAGTGCAGAGATTGCTGTGATGGGTGCACAAGGAGCGGTCAATATTCTCTATCGCAAAGATCTAGCAGAAGCTAAGAATCCAGATGCTAAGCGTGCAGAGTTGATTACCGAATATACCGAGAAGTTCTCTAATCCATACTTGGCTGCAGAGCGTGGAACAATCGATAGCGTGATTGAACCTGAAGATTCACGTCAATACATCACTAAGGCTTTTCGCACGCTAAAGACTAAGCGCGATACCTTGCCAGCTCGTAAGCACGGAAATATTCCTCTATAAGAATGAAATTTACTGTCACTGCAGGCAATCCAACGCCTGAAGAGCTTCTTGCGCTCCAAGCGGTGTTGGCAAACCACAAAGCTGTTGACATCAAACCTGTCATAAAGCGAAGTGTCTTTGCACTTCCTCAACTACGCCAGCCCCTGCCACATCAACTTACCTTCAGCGCACGAAAGCATCGATAAATGCCTCGTATTGTCTTAGCATCACAATCATCTTCGCGACGCCGCCTGCTTGAAGATGCAGGGCTTAAGCCAACAATCATTGTCAGCAATGTTGATGAGGAGACTGATTTCTTTAATGCAATGGCCCCTGTTGATATGGTGATTGCCCTTGCAATATCAAAGGCTCACACTGTTCGCGAGATGATTGATTACCCAGCAATTATCATCGGGTGTGATTCCACGTTTGATGTCGATGGAGTCTCCTTCGGTAAACCTGGAACCCCAGAAGTTGCAATCGAGCGAGCACAGAAGATCAGTGGTCGAACAGGACTTCTCCACACCGGGCATTGCATCATTGATACAGAGCAAGGAATAGAGATTGCTGATCGCGTGACAACAAAAGTCACCTTTACAGATATGACAGAAGAAGAGATTGCTGATTACGTAGCATCTGAAGAGCCTTTGCATGTTGCAGGGGGATTTACTCTCGATGGCTTCGGCAGTCCATTTATTCCTGTGATTGAGGGCGATTACACCAATGTTGTGGGCATATCGATGCCATTTCTTCGTAGCGCAATGAAGCAACTTGGTTATTCTTGGCCTCAAGTCAAGGAGATGTCATGAAACGCGTATTGATAGCAAACCGAGGAGAGATTGCTCTTCGCGTCATACGTGCATGTAAAGACCATGGACTTGAATCTGTGGCGATGTACTCTGAAGAAGACCGCGATGCACTTCATACACAGAGTGCAGATTTTGCTTATTCACTCAATGGCACAGTTGCTAAAGATACTTACCTAAACATCCCTAAAATTATTGCTCTGGCGAAGGAATCAGGTGCTGATGCAGTGCACCCTGGATATGGATTCCTTTCAGAGAATGCACATTTTGCTCAAGCAGTTCTCGATGCTGGACTAATCTGGATTGGTCCACCACCAGCAGCTATTAGCGCACTCGGAGATAAAGTCTCTGCTCGTCGCATTGCAGCTAAGGCAGGTGCACCACTTGTCGCAGGCACGAAAGATCCTGTCACTGGCCATGAAGAAGTAGTTGCCTTTGCAAAGGAGCATGGACTTCCCGTTGCTATCAAGGCTGCATTTGGTGGCGGAGGTCGCGGACTTAAAGTGGCACGCACTATGGAAGAAATTCCTGAGCTCTATGCATCTGCCGTACGTGAAGCTATTGCAGGCTTTGGACGCGGTGAATGTTTCGTCGAACGCTATCTTGATAAACCTCGCCACGTTGAAACTCAAGTTCTTGTTGATAATCACGGCCATGCGGTCGTTATTTCAACTCGTGATTGCTCATTACAGCGTCGCCATCAAAAACTTGTAGAAGAAGCACCAGCACCTTTTCTTACTGATGCGCAGAACGAAGAGCTCTATCGCTCCAGTAAAGCAATCATGAAGGAAGCCGGTTATATCGGCGCTGGCACATGTGAATTCCTTGTTGGGCTAGATGGAACTATCTCTTTCCTTGAGGTAAACACACGTCTACAAGTTGAGCACCCTGTATCTGAAGAGGTAACAGGAATCGATCTTGTGCGCGAACAATTCCGAATTGCTATGGGTGAAAGCCTTGGATTTGATGACCCAGTTATTCGCGGACACTCCATTGAGTTCCGAATTAACGGCGAAGATCCAGGTCGTTCATTCCTGCCAGCACCAGGTCGTATTACTGCGTGGAATATCCCAACAGGACCAGGTGTCCGTGTTGATGCGGGTTTCCGTAATGGTGATGTCATCGGTGGCAATTTTGATTCACTGCTTGCAAAGTTAATTGTGACTGGCGCAACGCGTAAAGAGACAATTGAACGTGCACGTCGCGCACTTGCTGAGTTTGAAGTTGGTGGACTTGCAACAGCTATTCCATTCCACCGCGCTATTGTCGAAGATCCTGCATTTACAGAAGTTTTCAAGGTCTACACAAGCTATATAGAAAATGAATTTAAGAACGATATCCCAGCCTTTGAATCAGGTGCTGCAGAGATTCAGACTCGTGTGGCTGCTGAAAAGCTTGTCGCCGAAGTCAATGGAAAGCGCTTTGAAATCCTTGTTCATGCTCCAGAGCCTGTTGTGAAGCGCCATCGTGCAAAACAATCATCAGGTGGTGGCTCCACCGGCACAGGGCTCTCAAGTCCCATGCAGGGCACTGTCGTAAAGATTGCAGTCGAAGAAGGCCAAATCGTTGAAGCTGGAGATCTCATCATTGTTCTTGAAGCGATGAAGATGGAACAACCTCTCAACGCCCATAAGTCAGGTGTGATTAAGAACCTAAAAGCTGTCATCGGTGAGACCGTGGCCAGCGGAACAGTTCTCTGTGACATTATTGAGGTATGACCTCAACCGAACTTCTCTACTCTGATCCATTAGCTGCTGCTTCAAAGGCAGCGGCAGAAATCGCAGAACGCACAGGCGTTACATCTCACGATGTTGCACTTGTGATGGGTTCTGGTTGGGTAACAGCAGCTGATGCACTCGGTGCTCCTGCATATGAGTGCGATGCACATGAAATCACTGGGTTTTTTGCACCCGCAGTTGAAGGTCATTCTGGAAAAGTCCGCTCATATGAAATCGTTGAAAATGGAAAGACTATTCGCGCACTTGTATTTCTTGGTCGCACACACTTGTACGAAGGCAAGGGTATGGAGCCTGTTGTGCACGGAGTCCGTACAGCGGTAAAGGCAGGCTGCAAAGTTGTCATCCTTACCAATGCATGTGGCGGCATCAATACTTCTTACAAGGTAGGTCAACCAGTCATCATTCGTGATCACATCTCACTCACCGCTGCCTCCCCACTATCTGGTGCAACATTTATCGATCTCACTGATCTCTATAGCAAGCGCATTCGTGAGATTGTAAAGAAGGAAGATTCATCTCTCTCTGAAGGTGTCTACGTTCACTGGCGCGGACCAACGTATGAAACACCTGCAGAAATTTTAATGATGCGCACCATGGGTGCTGACCTTGTCGGAATGTCTACCGTTCCTGAAGCGATTGCAGCACATGCACTCGGTGCAGAAGTTCTTGGAATCTCACTTGTTACCAATGCTGCTGCTGGTGTTACTGGTGAGAAGTTAAACCATGAAGAAGTTATTGCGGCCGGAAAAGCTGCAGCAGATCGCATGGGAACGCTTCTCAAGAACACTATTCCTAAACTCGTCTAACGCGATTAAACTTCATTTATGAATCCCACTCTGCGCGCTGAAGTTCAGGCGTGGATTGCTGACGATCCAGATCCCAAGACCGCTGCCCAGCTTCAATCTCTGCTGGATGCAGAAGATGAAACTGCGCTCAGTAAGTACTTCAATGGATTTCTCCAATTCGGAACTGCAGGTCTTCGTGGCCCCATAGGTCCTGGCCCATCGTGCATGAACCGTGCAGTCGTCGGTCGCACCGCAGCAGGCATTGCTTCTTACATGAAAAAGCGCGGAATGACGAAAGTCGTTATCGGACGTGATGCTCGCTATGGATCAGAGGATTACACCATTGAAACTGCTGAAATTATGAGCGGTGCTGGAATGGAAGTTTTCATTCTTCCACGCCCACTTCCCACTCCAGTACTAGCTTTCGCTACCGCTCATCTTGGATGCGATATCGGAATCATGGTGACAGCAAGCCATAATCCACCGCAAGATAATGGTTATAAAGTTTATGTGGGACCTGTTGCTGATGGAATCAATTACGCATCTTCACAAATAATCAATCCAACCGATGGATTTATTGCAACAGAAATTGATCTAGTCACGTCCTTGAAATCACTCCCCCGTGGGAGTAAGTGGACTGTGTTGGGCGAAGATGTCATCTCTGAGTATGTAAAGCGCACGGCAGCTCTTGCTCCACGTCCTGGTGATCTCAAGATTGTTTACACCGCGATGCACGGAGTGGGCACAGAGACTATTCAGCGCGTCTTTAACCATGCAGGATTTGCCACTCTCATACTTGTAGATGAGCAATGCACTCCAGATCCAGATTTTCCTACCGTTGCATTTCCCAACCCTGAAGAGCCAGGTGCGATTGATTTAGCCCTGAAGAAAGCTCGTGACTTTGGCGCTGACCTGGTGATTGCAAATGATCCCGATGCAGATCGCTGTGCGGCCGCGATCAATGACCCAAAAGTGGGCTGGCGGATGCTTCGCGGTGATGAACTTGGCATTATTTTTGGTGAATGGATTGCACGTTCAAAGCCAAGCGGAAGCTTTGCTAACTCCATCGTCTCCTCTTCAACTTTAAGAAAGATCAGTAGCCACTACGGCATCGATTTCCAAGAAGTTCTTACAGGGTTTAAATGGATTGCAAAGATTGAAAATCTTGCCTTCGGATATGAGGAAGCAATTGGTTATGCCGTTGACTCTGACAACGTCAACGATAAGGATGGAATCTCAGCTGCAATCTTCTTGGCACAAATTGCAGTCGATCTCAAGCGCGATGGTTTAACAATCTCGGATCTGCTCAGTCAAGTATGGGAGCGACATGGCTTCCATGGCACTGAACAGATTTCTATTCGAGTAACTGATATGTCTGCAATTTCACATCTACTAGCGGGCCTTCGCGCCAATCCTCCACGTGAGATTGCAGGGCGAGCAGTTGAATCTGTTGATGACTTGGCAGCCCCTAAAGATGGACTTCCACCCACAGATGGCCTTCGCATCTGGCTAGCAGGGGGCATTCGCATCATCGTGCGCCCATCAGGTACCGAGGCGAAGATGAAGTGTTACATCGAGGTTGTCACTGCGACGTCTGATGAATCACAGAAATTACTCGACGAGATTCGCCAGCCTCTGAAAGAATTGCTTTCATGAGTTTCTATGGCCTTGTTGATGGATCAGAGAAATCTCTTATTCAATACCTAGATCAGCTCTCTGGCGTCGATCAAGTTGGCGCAGAAGCACGAGCTGCGATGCTTGCAACCAGAAGCATTAAGACAACGAGCAAGAAGTGGGCAATTGAAACTGCAATCTCCATGGTCGACCTCACAACCTTGGAAGGCGCTGACACACCTGGCAAGGTCCGAGCGCTATGTTCTAAGGCAGTAAGACCCGATCCCACAGATCCAACTGTTCCAAGCGTCGGCGCAGTCTGTGTCTATAACGATATGGTCGAAATTGCTCGCACACATCTTGATGCAATCGGTGGAAAACATGTCCCTGTAGCTGCGGTCTCTACTGCATTTCCATCAGGGCGCGCATCGATGGAAGTAAAGATTCAAGATACGCAGGATGCAATCAATGCAGGTGCTGGCGAAATCGATATGGTAATCGATCGCGGAGCTTTTCTTGCTGGAAAATATGGTTTAGTTTTTGATGAAATTGTGAAAATCAGAGAAGTTTGTGGAGATAAAGCACATCTCAAAGTTATCTTTGAGACAGGTGAGCTTGTCACCTACGACAATGTTCGCAAAGCATCCTATCTAGCAATGCTCGCTGGTGCTGATTTCATCAAGACTTCCACGGGAAAGGTTGCTCCCGCGGCAACTCCTCCCGTAGTCCTTGTGATGTTGGAAGCAGTCCGTGATTTCTACACAATCACTCAACGCAGAATTGGCGTGAAGCCTGCGGGTGGAATCAGGACTACAAAGGATGCAATCAAGCAACTTGTACTGGTCAATGAAACAGCTGGGTCAGAATGGTTGACTCCTGACCTATTTCGTATCGGTGCCAGCGCTCTCCTCAATGACTTACTGATGCAACGCATGAAAATGTCAGATGGCTACTACGCTAGCCCTAACTACGTCACGATTGATTAGAAGAGGCCAGAATGACTTTCGAATACGCACCAGCGCCTGAATCTCGATCAATCGTCTCGATTAAACCTAAGTACGGCCACTTCATCAACGGCTCCTTTGTCGCTGGAAAGAAGCACTTTCCCACCATTAATCCTGCAACTGAAGAGATTCTCAGCCATATCGCATTAGGTGGCGTATCTGATATTGATAAGGCTGTGATGGCTGCGCAGAAGGCATATACAAAGACGTGGTCGAAGTTATCTGGCAAAGAGCGAGGAAAGTATCTCTACCGCATTGCACGCATTCTTCAAGAGCGAGCACGCGAGTTTGCAGTTCTTGAGACTCTCGATAATGGAAAGCCGATCCGTGAAACTCGCGATATCGATATTCCACTCGTCGCAGCACACTTTTTCTATCACGCGGGATGGGCAGATAAATTAGATTATGCAGGTCTTGGCCATAACCCTAAAGCCTATGGTGTTGCAGGACAGATTATCCCGTGGAATTTCCCACTACTCATGCTCGCATGGAAAGTTGCACCTGCACTCGCAACTGGAAATACCGTAGTTCTCAAGCCAGCTGAGACAACTTCACTTACTGCACTTCTCTTCGCTGAAGTCTGCCAACAGGCCGAACTTCCTGATGGTGTTGTCAACATTGTCACCGGTGATGGTTCAACAGGTAGTGCAATTGTCAACCACTCAGGAATACATAAGATTGCATTCACAGGCTCTACTGAAGTGGGCAAGAAGATTGCTCGCGCTATCGCTTCAACTGATAAGAAGGCAACTCTGGAACTTGGTGGCAAAGGTGCAAATGTGGTCTTTGATGATGCACCCGTTGATGAAACTGTTGAAGGAATTGTCAACGGAATCTTCTTCAATCAAGGCCATGTCTGCTGTGCAGGATCTCGCCTGATTGTTCAAGAAAGCATTGCTGAAGAGATTATTGAAAAGCTCAAAGTGCGAATGGCAAAGATTCGAGTAGGTGATCCTCTCGATAAAAACACCGATTTAGGTGCGATAAATTCTAAAGAGCAGCTCGTTAAAATCAAAGAGCTCTCGGCTATCGGTGATGCAGAAGGTGCCGAAAGATGGAGTCCACAATGCAATCTCTCCGACAAGGGTTTCTGGTTTGCTCCCACTATCTTTACTGGGGTCACACAAGCCAACCGCATTGCGCAAGAAGAGATTTTCGGCCCAGTCCTTTCAGTCTTAACCTTTAGAACCCCACAAGAGGCGATGGATAAGGCAAATAACACTCCCTTTGGATTATCTGCAGGAATCTGGAGCGAGAAAGGCTCCCGTATTTTCTGGGCAAGCCAACACCTCAAAGCCGGTGTGATCTGGGCTAATACTTTTAATAAATTTGATCCAGCATCGCCTTTCGGTGGTTACAAAGAATCTGGCTGGGGCCGCGAAGGTGGCAAGCATGGATTAGCTGCATATTTAAAAAATGGTAAAGAAACGGGGGCGAAATAAATGGCAACTAAGAAAGAGTCTCGCGTTGAAGTGAAGAAAACTTACAAGCTCTTTATCAATGGCGCTTTCCCACGCAGTGAATCAGGTCGTGTCTTTGAAGTGACTGCAAAGAATGGCGACTTCATTGCAAACCCTGCACTTGCATCCCGTAAAGATTTGCGTGATGCAGTGACTGCTGCTCGCGCAGCGCAATCTGGATGGTCAAAGGCAACGGCCTTTAACCGAGGACAGATTCTCTATCGCATTGCTGAGATGCTTGAAGGGCGAGCAGATCAATTTGAAGCAGAAATCGCTCTCACCTCTCAGGTAACTCCTGCAAAGGCCAAGGTTTTGGTTTCTGAAGCTATCGACCGATGGGTTTGGTATGCGGGCTGGAGCGACAAGCTGCAAGCTGTCAGCGGTGCAACGAACCCGGTCTCTGGACCATTCTTTAACTTTTCTATCTCTGAACCTCAAGGAGTGGTTGCAATTGCATCCTCAGATAGCTTCCTTGAATTTATCGATGCGATTGCTGCAGCAGTAGTTTCAGGAAATACCTCTGTTGTGCTCGTCCCGGGTGGCTTGGCAGTTCCTGCAATGTCATTTGCGGAAGTTCTTGCCACAAGTGATCTTCCTGCTGGTGTGATCAATGTTCTCACCGGCTCACTCGATGAACTCGCTCCATGGGCAGCATCTCATATGGATATAGATGGCTTTGATATCTCTGGAGTACAGAAGAAGAAGCATGGAGCACTCAAGGAAGCAGGAGCTGAGAACCTCAAGCGGATTCATTCCTTTGGCTCAGGAAAAACTCCTGCACGCATTCTTGCCTTTATGGAATCTAAAACTGTCTGGCATTCAGTCGGAGTTTAAGCTCTTACTCTCCAGAAATCTTTAGGTAGGCCGGCTTCACAACGCTTTCAATAATGGCAAGACGCTCTTCAAATGGAATAAATGAGCTTTTAAGCGCATTAATAGTCACGCGCTGTAAGTCCTGGAAGGTCCAATCGCATTGATTGACCATCTCCGTCATTTCACGAGTCATAGACGTTGCTGACATCAGACGATTATCAGTATTGATGGTGACTCGAAAGCGAAGCTTTGAAAGTCTGGCCAGTGGGTGATGAGCAAATGAATCAGCAACACCTGTCTGAATATTTGATGATGGACACATCTCAAGCGGAACGCGACGATCGCGCACATATGCAGCAAGTCGCCCAAGGCGCGGTGGTGTGTGATTGAAATCGATATCGTCAGTGATGCGAACACCGTGACCTAAGCGCTCAGCACCACATAATTGAATTGCTTCCCAGATTGAAGGAAGTCCGTAGGCCTCACCAGCATGGATGGTGAAGTGTGCATTTTCACGCCGTAGAAATTCAAAGGTATCGAGCTGATCACTCGGCGGGAAACCATCTTCTGGCCCTGCGATATCAAATCCCACAACACCTTGATCACGATACTTCACAGCAAGCTCTGCGACCTCTTGTGATAATTCATTCTGTCGCATTCCACACAGCAGTGCCATGACTCGAATAACATTTCCTTCAGCCTTTGCTTCAGCTTCTCCTTCACGGAATCCCTCAAGAATCGCCTCAATTGCCTGTGAGAGCGTTAAACCCTTCTCGGTGATGAGTTCAGGTGCCATACGAACTTCGGCATAGACAACGCCATCACGAGCCAGATCAACAGCGCATTCTCGTGCAACGCGCACTATGTCCTGCTTACGTTGCATCACAGCAACGGTGTGGGCAAAAGTTTCTAAATAGAGAACAAGTGAACCTGAATCACAGGAACTACGGAACCATTCGGCAAGTTCAGCAGGGTCGTAGGTTGGAAGTTCATGGCCAATTTCCTTGGCAATATCAATAATTGTTTGAGGACGCAGCCCACCATCCAGGTGATCATGCAGAAGTGCCTTAGGTAAACGCTTTACCTGATCTGCGGTCGGCTTCTTTGTTAAGTCACTCATTACTTAAATTCTCTCTAACACTAGAGGCAGACGATTGACCGTTCCACCTTCAACTATTGTGACAGCACCTTCAAGAATTTCCAGAGCGCGAGGAAAGCGCGCAGCTTCATCAGTGTGCAAAGTCATGAGTGGAGCGCCAGCTGCGATGTAATCACCAGGCTTTGCGTGGAGTTCAATACCGGCACCAGCTTGGACCTTTTCGCCCTGCTTAGAGCGTCCTGCCCCCAATCGCCAGGCGCTCACGCCAACCTTCATCGCGTCCATCGTTGTAATAGTTCCGCTATTGGCTGCCTTCACAACGTGGGTCTCACGGGCAACAGGAAGTGCTGCATCAGGATCTCCACCTTGCGCGCTAATCATGCGGCGCCAATGATCCATCGCACTTCCATCTTTGAGCGCTGTCTCTGGATCCTTTCCGACAATTCCTGCTGCATCAATCATTTCTCGTGCAAGGATTATTGTTAGTTCAACAACATCTGATGGTCCTCCACCTGCAAGTACTTCAACAGATTCACGAACTTCTAAGGCATTACCTGCGGTGAGCCCCAGTGGAACATCCATAGCCGTCACTAGCGCACGAGTCTTGACTCCAGCATCTTTACCCAGCTGAACCATGGTGCGAGCAAGTTCAGATGCCTTTGCAGGATCTGACATAAATGCTCCACTTCCAGTCTTCACATCTAGAACGAGTGCTGAGGTTCCTTCAGCAATCTTCTTACTCATAATTGATGATGCAATCAGCGGTATCGCTTCAACAGTTGCTGTGACATCACGCAGTGCATAGAGCTTCTTATCTGCAGGAGCTAAACCAGCACCTGCAGCACAAATAACAGCGCCCGTTTCTTGTAAAACTTTGAGCATTTCATCATTGGTTAAAGATGCGCGCCAGCCAGGAATAGATTCAAGTTTGTCGAGAGTTCCACCTGTGTGCCCAAGACCGCGTCCAGAGAGTTGAGGTACTGCTCCCCCACATGCTGCAACGAGGGGCGCAAGAGGAAGAGTGATCTTGTCACCAACTCCACCTGTTGAGTGCTTATCTGCAGTTTTGCGATCCAGCTTCGACCAATCCATGCGTTCACCGCTATTGATCATCGCATTTGTCCAACGAGAAATTTCACGAGAGTTCATACCGTTAAGAAGAATTGCCATAAGAAGGGCTGACATTTGTTCATCTGCGACCGCGCCACGTGTGTAGGCGTCGATAATCCAATCGATTTGTGGATCAGTTAATTCGTTGTGATCACGCTTAGCTGCAATAATTTCAACGGCTGCGAAAGGTTCAATCATGACAAACGTTCATTCATCTCTTCAGGGCCAAATGCCCATGGGAGTAGATCACCGAGTGTCTTAATGCCTTCATTGGTCGCCATCTGCAACTTAGAGCCACCATGTTCTTGCAAGAGTTGGCGGCATCGGCCACATGGCATCAAAGGATTGCCTGCAATATCAACGCACACAAATGCCACAAGACGTCCGCCACCTGATGCAATCAGCGTAGAGACCAATCCACACTCTGCGCAGAGAGTGAGGCCATAACTGGCATTTTCAACGTTACATCCAGTGATGATGCGACCATCATCGACAAGGGCTGCAACACCGACGGGAAACTTTGAGTATGGCGCATATGCCTTCTTCATTGCACCGAGTGCTTCAGTGCGCAATACATCCCAATTAATATCCATGAGCTCTAACCGCCTCCACGTTTATAGGCAACTCCATCAGCTGCTGGTGCTCGAACTTTGCCGACAAAGCCAGAGACGGCAATGATTGTTGCAATATAAGGAGCCATCAACATAAATTCTGATGGGATAGGTGTTCCAGTGATAGTGAGCAAACCTTGTAAGTTATCGGCAAAACCGAAGATGAGCGCTGCCGCTACTGCCCCTAGCGGGCTCCAACGTCCAAAGATGAGTGCAGCAAGTGCGATAAATCCTTTTCCTGCAGTCATCTCCTTGCTAAAGGAGCCAACAGCTCCCAATGTGAAGAATGCACCACCAAGACCAGCAACTGCACCAGCGATTAGTACATTGCGGAATCGAATCTTATTTACATCGATACCAACCGATTCAGCAGCGGTTGGGTGTTCTCCCACAGAACGCGTGCGAAGTCCCCACTTAGATTTAAAGAGCGCAATATGAATAATGATCACAGCTGCATACATCAAATAGACGATGATGCTCTGAGCAAAGAATGTCGGCCCAATCACTGGAATTTTAGACAGGATTGGAATTTCAATCGGTGCAAAAGTTCCACCTGAGTTCCATGTGGCTTGATAAGGAATGAGCAACTTCTTATAGAGGAAGTTGGTAAGCCCGATCACTAGAACATTGAGCACAAATCCAAGAACAACTTGATCGATTCCATACTTAATAGCAAATACTGCAAGGAGCCAAGCAATTGCCATGCCTGCAAATGGTGCGATGAGAAGGCCGGCGATCTTATTCTGTGTAAGGGAGGCAATGACTCCTGACATAAATGCACCAGCAAGTAATTGGCCTTCAATTGCAATATTGATAACACCGGAGCGCTCTGAGAGCACGCCTGCCATCGCTCCAAAAATCAGCGGCACAGAGAGAAACAGTGCACCTTGCAGAAGCCCTGTAAAGGGGATGAATTTTCCTGCCGCTGCCCAGCAGAGGAAGGACATAAGAAATGATGCACCAAAGATTGCACTTGCAGCACGAATAGTTTTACGTGCACGAAATTGCATCGCAGCAGTGCCCACTGCAAGCAGCGCAATCACCGCAAAGATAAGAGCACCTGTCTTTGAATTAACGATGATCTCTTTTGCAAGTACCCATTCGTTACCAAGCACAAAGCTATAGGTGACAGGTTGTCCTGTCTTTGGAAGTATTCCAAAGATCGCAAGGGCAAACGCTCCAAGGCTTGCCATCGTGATAACTCCGCGCTTGCGGCGACGCTCTGGCGCAGAGAGTGCGCGCACTTCAACGTTACTCATCAGCCATTCCATCCCTTCGATGCAACAGTTTCGCCAGCATCAACGCTCTTGAGGCGGAAGAGAGATTTAATCAGTGCTGGAGCTGCAATGAAGAGAACAACCAGAGCTTGAATAACAAGGACAAGATCCAGTGGAGTTTCAGTGCTTGCTTGCATTGTTAATCCACCCGCACGGAGGGCTCCAAAGAGAAGAGCTGCAAAGACTGTTCCGATAGGTGTTGCGCGACCAAGGAGAGCAACAGTGATTGCGTCAAAGCCGAAACTTCCACCCACACCTGCGGTCATAGCTGGTTCTGATCCAAGAATTTGCACAGCTCCTCCAAGACCCGCAAGAGCACCCGCAATAAACATTACTGAAGTTGTCACACGAGCAACTGAAATACCTGCCGTGCGAGAAGCGGCCGCATTTGCTCCCACTGCGCGGAATCTAAATCCCCATGTGCTACGACTTAGGAGCCACCAGATAGCACCTGCAGCAAGGAGAGCAATAATAAATCCAACATTGGCACGTAGGTTGGGGCCAAAGAGATGCGGCAATCGTGCATTCTCATGAACTTCAGGTGCCAGTGGATCTTGTCTACCTGGTCGCAAGAAGGCTGTAGTACTGAGCAACCACAGTAAGAAATATCCTGCAACGTAGTTGAGCATGATTGTCACAATAACTTCATGAGCACCTGTACGAGCTTTGAGGAAACCAACAAACCCCCCGTAGAGGCCTGCAAAGAGCATCGCTGCCGCAATAGCCGCAATAGCGTGAAGAACTATAGGAAGCTCGAATGTAAAACCAATCCAACTTGCCCCAATTGCACCTGCAATAAATTGTCCTTGCGCACCGATATTAAAGAGTCCTGCGCGAAATGCGAGTGCCACAGATAATCCTGTGAGGATTAAAGGAGAAGCTGCAACAAGAGTCTCTGACAGTGGGTAGAAACCTTGGAAGAAGTGTCCTTCTGCCAGTTGTGGATCAAAGATTGATCCACGGAAGAGCGCCCAGTAGGCACCTGCTGCCGTTGAAAAACCTTTACCAATCATCGACAAAGGTTGACTCTTGAGAGCCAATACCTTGGAGTCAGAGAATGCGACAAGTAGCCCACTCACAAAGAGGGCCATGGCGAATGAAAGCGCAGGAAGGATGAGTTTCTTTAACTTCATGGCTTCACTCCTGCCATCAAGAGTCCTAAATCTTCACGTGAAGTAGTTGCAGGAACAATGGCAATAAATTCACCGCGATACATCACAGCAATTCGATCTGCGAGTGCTGAAACTTCATCAAGTTCAGTACTAAAGAGAAGTACTGCCCTGCCAGCATCACGCTCGGCAATGATGCGCTCATGCACAAATTCGATAGATCCAACATCAAGACCACGGGTTGGTTGAGAAGCAACAACTAATTTCACCGGGCGTGAAAGCTCTCGTGCAAGAACAACTTTCTGCTTATTTCCTCCAGAAAGTGAAGATGCGCTGTCTTTTGCTGACTGAGTACGAATATCAAACTCAGCCACTCGCTTAACGGCTTCTTGTGAAACAACGCTCTGAGAAATGACAGGGCCTTTTGCATATGGAGGTAGATCGTGCAGATCAAGGATGAGATTTTCTTCAATACTAAAGGAGGCGATAAGTCCATCTTCTTCCCGTGATTCCGGCACAAAGGCAATTCCTGAATGCAGAGCTTCGCGCACTGATGCCTTGGTGATATCAACGCCATCGAGTGAGATAGAACCGTGCACATGTTCTTGTAGGCCCACGATGGCCTCAGCTAGCTCTGATTGCCCATTGCCTTGCACTCCTGCAACAGCAAGTATCTCTCCCGTGCGTAGTTCAAAGGAGACATTCTTAACCAGGGAACGTCCTGTGTGATCTGAAATATTGAGATTCTTCACATCGAGCATGACGTTTCCTAATTGTGGAGCCTTCTTATCAACATCGAGAGAGACAGGGCGGCCCACCATAAGAGAGGCAAGCTCTTCTTGAGAAGCTGAAGGAGATGCTGTGCCGACAACTTTGCCTCGGCGAATAATGGTGATCTTATCCGCTGCCTCTTTCACTTCACGGAGTTTGTGAGTAATAAAGACTATTGAGGTTCCCGTTGCCTTCAGTTTCTTCATATTACGTAGCAACTCATCGGTTTCTTGCGGGGTGAGTACAGCTGTTGGTTCATCAAGAATTAATACTTTGGCATCATAAATAAGTGCGCGGATAATTTCAACGCGTTGTTGTAGCCCAACTGGAAGATTTTCGACAAGTGCATCAGGGTCAATATCAAAATTGAATTCAGCTGAGACTCGCAGAATTTCCTTGCGCGCTGCCTCTAGATCAAGCAGTCCAGGCCCTTTAGTTTTCTCATGACCTAGTACAATATTTTCTGCAACGGTAAAGACAGGAATAAGCATGAAGTGTTGGTGCACCATGCCGATACCCGCAGCAAGGGCATCCAAAGGCGAATCGATAGTCACAACCTTGCCATCAACGCTAATCGTTCCTTCATCAGGTGCGAGTAAGCCATAGACAATATTCATCAGCGTTGACTTGCCTGCGCCATTTTCACCGAGGATTGCGTGAATCTCTCCATTACCTACCGAGAGGTCGATTGAATCATTAGCGGTGAGGGACCCAAAGCGCTTAGTGATACCGCGCAACTCAAGGGACATGTATGAAATCTACTAGTTTTAATGGACTTTAGAAAGTTTATAGAAAAGAAAACTGGGCTAGCACCGAAGTGCTAGCCCAGTTTTATAACTGATCGGTCAGTTAATTACTTAACTGAGACCTTGCCGTTGCGAATAGAAGTACCAAGTTTTGAAACTTCGGTACGAAGTGCAGAAGGAACCATCTTGATCAAGTCATGGTATGGAGCTAGGAATGTTCCAGCATTCTTGAGGTTACCGTTGTAACCTGTTGAAGAGAACTTTCCAGCGTTTTCGTCAGCGATAACAGCCTGAACAGATGTTCCGACACCCTTAACTACAGATGTAAGAAGTACTGACTTGTACTGTGGAGCTGCAACGAATCCATCTGAGTCAACCCAGATAACAACTGACTTCTTTGAAGTCATTGAGTTACCTGCTGTTGCTCCACCAAGTCCACCAGCAACTGGGAAGATTACATCTGCACCCTGCTGCTCGAAGTTCTTAGAGATCTGAAGTGCCTTAGCTGAATCTGAGAAGCCACCGACGAATGTTCCGTCCTTCTTAACTGTATCCCAACCAAGAATTGTGACTGTCTTGCCCTTTGCCTTGTTGTAGTGAGCTACACCCTTAGCAAAGCCATCCATGAAGATTGTGACTGGTGGAATGTTAAGTCCGCCGTATGTTGCAACCTTGCCGGTCTTTGAAACACCAGCTGCTAGGTAACCAGCTTGGAAAGCTGATTCATTTGTTGAGAACTGAATTGGCTTCAAGTTAGCAAACTTTGTTCCTGGGTAGACAGATCCGTCTGCACCATGGTCTTCGCCATCCTGATCAACAATTGCGAAGTGAACTGTTGGGTTTGCCTTAGCAGCAGCAACGATTGCGCCGTTGATAAGGAAGCCAACGCCAACGATGATGTTGCACTTCTCGTCTACAAGCTTCTTAATGTTTGGTGCGTAATCTGCATCAGATGTTGCAGCAAGGTACTTAACAGTTACGTTCTTGTTTGCCTTTGCTGCAGCCTGTGCGCCTGACCATGCTGATGCGTTAAATGACTTGTCGTCAACGCCGCCTGTATCAAGTGCAAGACATGCCTTAGTTGCTGTTGCAGCTGTTGCAGCTGGAGCTGCGCCGAATGCAAGTGCTGCAGCAGCGAAAACTGCTACAAACTTAATTGTCTTCTTCAAGGTTTTCCTCCAAGGAATAATTGAGTAGTTCTGTATCGGTGAGCCTAGTAGTTGGGGGTGAGAATGGTAAAAAAATGGCTGCTTTTTCGAGGGTGTGGCAGGTAACAATTGTGAAAACTCTCAAGTTCAACTTTAAAGCTATGCGAGGATTTTCTCCGCTGTAGCCGCTGCCACATTGATGGAATCACTCAGCGCGGCAAGATCCTTTGAGCGGATAGTGAATTCAATTCCCCCACCGGTAATTCCATAACGGCGGCCATAAATACCAGCTTCTTCATCGAGAATATCGAGATATTGCTTCTTCGCTACAGAGAGCGTGATGACATCATAAATTGCCTTATCAACGCGCTTGACCACAGATGCAAAGAGGAACTTCTTCGTTGCACTTGTCACCGTAATGTATTGATCGGGTTCGATATTGATCAGTCCAATATTGGAACCCTTCTTCTTTGCATTGCGAGCGACGATTGCTTTGAAAACTTCTGAATCTGAGCCTTGTGTCGCAACGAAGACCACATCGGCTCCAGCATCGAGGACTTGATTAGTTGCAACTGAATAAGAGCCGGAGACATATTTAACGATTGGGATTACCTTCTTCTTGCTGGCGAACACTCCAGCAGAGAATCCATCTTTATAAAGATCGGCTTGATTGGGGTTAGCAATCATTGCAACTTTGCCAGTTTTGCTCACTTGAGCTGCACTAAAACCTGCAAGGTAGGCGCCTTGAGTATCAGCAAAGACAACAGAGGTCACATTCAGCGCTGCAACACTTTCATCATTGATGATTGCAAATTGGGTGTTGGGAAATTCAACAGCAAGTGCTTGCAAGGTTGGAGCATATCCAGCACCGATTGCAATGATGGGATTGCACTTTTTTGTAATGAGCGAGCGAATTCGCTTTTCACGGTCCGAACTCGTTCCATCTGTCACAACAGCTTCAAGGTTGAAATCAAATTGTTTCTGAGCTTTCTCTAGCCCTGCAGCGGATGCATCATTAAATGACTTATCTCCGCGGCCGCCGATATCAAAGGCAACTCCCACGTTGAGTTGAGTGGCAGCCTTTGCTGGCGCTGAGACAAGAGTTGCACCCAGGACAACTGCAAGAAGAAGTGAGCGAATCTTCATTAGAGAACAACGCCTAAATTCTTATAGGTGGTGGTGATGGTCTGTTGAGCAACAGTCCGCGCCTTCTCAGATCCTTGGTGCAAAATATCGAGAAGATGTTTTTCATCTTCAAGTAACTCTATCGCCTTTGCACGGATGGGGCGCAAGTACTCAACGACAACATCTGCAACGGCGGCCTTAAAGTCGCCATAACCCTTGCCATCAAACTCATTTTCGAGCTCTGCAATGGTGCGCCCTGAGAGAGCTGAATGGATCGTAAGAAGGTTGCTGATGCCAGGCTTTTCGGCAAGGTCATATTTCACCTCGCGCCCTGCATCCGTCATCGCACTCTTAATCTTCTTCAAGTTCGCCTCAGGTGTATCCATAATCTCAATAACGCCCGCAGCTGAACCTGCAGATTTACTCATCTTTGCAGTCGGCTCTTGAATATCGTTGATCTTTGCGGCCGTCTTTAAAATATATGCCTCGGGCAATTGGAAAGTCTGACCGTATCGAGAATTAAAGCGTCCTGCTAAATCGCGAGTGAGTTCGATGTGTTGTCGTTGATCTTCACCCACAGGAACGTAATGTGCTTGATAGAGAAGAATGTCTGCAGCTTGCAACATTGGATAGGTAAAGAGACCTACTCGTGCAGAATCAGCCCCTGCCTTAGATGACTTATCTTTAAATTGCGTCATGCGACTTGCTTCACCAAAACCAGTCATGCACTCCATGATCCATCCCAATTGATTGTGCTGTGGAACTTGCGATTGCACAAAGAGTGTGGACTTCTCTGGCGAAATGCCAAGTGCTAAGAGTTGCGCTGCAGATACCAAAGTCCGCTTTCGAAGGAGAGCGGGATCGGTTTCAATAGTGAGTGCGTGGAGATCAACGATGCAGTAGAAGGCATCGTGACCATCTTGGAGTTCTACCCACTGCTTGACAGCGCCAAGATAATTTCCCAGGTGGAAAGAATCACTGGTTGGCTGAATGCCAGAGAGAACGCGCTTCATAGTTGTAATTCTCGCATGACTTAGTAGTTACGCGAGATCAATAAACGGCCAGCGCGCTTTCCTTCCATAGAAAGCACTGTGATTCGGACTCCATTAACGCCAACAATGTCGCTAATAACGGGAATTCGCCCCAGGAAATGCATGACAAAACCGCTTGCAGTTTCATATGGCCCTTCAGGGAGTTCAATTCCAGTCTGCTCCAAAAGGTCTTCAAGGGAGATGAGGCCATCAATTTCGAAGTCACCTGTGCGGGATTCGAGAGAAACTTCTTTCTCATCCCCGTCATATTCATCGCGAATATCACCGATAAGGGTTTCGACAAGATCTTCAAGAGTGACGATGCCATCTGTCCCACCATATTCATCGAGAACGATTGCTAAATGCTGGCGCTGATTACGCATCTCAGTGAGCGCAGGCAGGATTCCCTTGGTTCCAGGTAAATACATAATATTGCGGGCAAGTTCTTGAATCTTTGCATTGGAATTTGCAAGGGAAGTATCAAGCAAATCGCGCACATGAATAAATCCAATGACTTCATCCGAAGATCCGCGCACAACCGGGTAACGTGAATGTGCCTTTTCGATTGCGAGCGCAATTGCCTTACCCACCGTCAGCGATGCATCCATGAAATCAACTTCAGTACGTGGAACCATTACTTCGTGAACTTGGCGCTCTGATGCGTTAAATACTTCTTCAACGATGTCACGCTCTTCATCGGTAAGGGCGGCATGTCCTGCCACGAGATCTAGGAGCTCTTCTTCAGAGATCTGTGCACGTTGTTCCTTAGGATCTAGCCCAAAGAGACGAACGACAAGATTTGTTGAATGGGATAACACCCAGACGATAGGACGGAATAGATTTGTGAGCACTTTGACGATATCTGCAGATGCGAGAGCAATGGCTTCTGTGCGATAGAGAGCAAGCCGTTTAGGAACGAGTTCTCCAAATACTAAAGAGAAATAAGCGATGATCAGTGTGACGCCAATAAGTGATGTTGTATTTGCTGCCTTTGAAGCAAATCCTAAATCTTCAAGCCATGGAATCACATAGACGCCAAGTTTTTCTGCACCGAGGGCAGCTGAGAGAAAGCCAGTGACGGTAACGCCCACTTGAAGGGCTGCGAGTAAGCGGTTGGGATTGGCTGCCACCTCGGCAACTTTCGCCCCACGTCGACCGCGACCAGCCAGCTGCTTAATCTGAGATTCGCGAAGAGAGATGAGTGCTATCTCGGCTGCGACGAAGAGTCCGCCCACAAGAATCAGGGCAAGGACGGTGAGAATTGCAGAGAGAAGAGAGCCGCTCGGGTGACTTTCCATGATGTGAGAAGTCTAGCGAAGGCACTTCCTAAACGCTCCCCCGTGACATAGCCTTGGCCACGCTGGTCAACCGACCAGCACCTTCATCCTCGGACCGTCGGGCACGTACCTGCCCGGATAAGGAAATGTAAAAAATGGCATCAGTTGTATTCGAAAATGCATCACGTATCTACCCAGGCACAACAGCTCCTGCAGTAGACAAGCTCAACCTCACCGTCGCAGATGGAGAGTTCCTCGTTCTCGTTGGACCATCAGGTTGCGGTAAGTCAACATCACTTCGTATGTTGGCTGGCCTTGAAGAGATCGACGGTGGACGAGTTCTCATCGGAGACCGTGACGTCACAAACGTGGCACCAAAAGATCGCGATATCGCGATGGTCTTCCAGTCATATGCGCTTTACCCACACATGACTGTTGCAGAGAACATGGGCTTCGCACTGAAGATCGCAGGCGTTGATAAAGCAGAACGCGATAAGCGAGTCCGTGAAGCAGCAAAGTTGCTCGACCTTGAGCCATACCTAGAGCGCAAGCCAAAAGCTCTTTCAGGTGGACAGCGTCAGCGCGTTGCAATGGGTCGTGCGATTGTTCGCGAACCACAGGTCTTCTTGATGGACGAACCACTTTCAAACCTTGATGCGAAGTTGCGCGTTGCAACTCGTACACAGATCGCGGCTCTTCAGCGTCGCCTCGGAATTACAACTGTCTATGTGACACACGACCAGGTTGAAGCTATGACCATGGGTGATCGCGTTGCAGTACTTAAGGATGGCTTGCTCCAGCAAGTTGATACTCCTCGTAATCTTTACGATAAGCCAGCTAATGCATTCGTTGCAGGCTTTATCGGCTCTCCAGCAATGAACCTTCTCGTTGCACCTGTTTCAGGTGGAAAGGCTCAACTCGGAGATCTCAATATCGATGTTCCAGCATCTGCTGGCTCATCTGTCATAGTAGGTATCCGTCCAGAAGGTTGGGTCCCTGCAGATAAGGGCTTCCACGTTCTTGTTGAAGTTGTTGAAGAACTTGGTTCTGATGCATTCGTATACGGAAAGCCAGCCGATAGCAATGTGAAGTTTGCAAATGCTTCTGAAGAAGGCGTTCAAGTAATCGTTCGCTGGGATCCAAAGAATCCACCAAAGCCTGGCCAGACAGTTACAGTGGCAAACGTTGCAGGTGCAGTTCACCTCTTCGATGCAACAACAGGTCTGCGTATTAACTAATTACTTCCTAGTAAAAAGCCCGTCGCATCACTTGCGGCGGGTTTTTTATTCCTCAAATTCCAACGAACCACGTAATACGTGAACTTTGCCGCGACCATATCTACGCCATGTGTCAGTAAGAACAAGCGCTGTATTCTCATCAATTCCAAGCAAGGTTCCTTTGGTGATGCTTTGAGCAATGAACGCGGCTACACGATCAGGTAACCAGCCCAGCATCTTGTCATAGTGTGGAATGACTTCGATATCGGGAAGCAGTGCAAGACCCTCACTGTGTTGAGAACGGCGCAGACCCATAATGCTGCCACCAAATGCCATTGCTCCGGCTGAACAGCCAGCAAGAGATGTTCCTGATCGCCATTGTTCAACAATCGCATTCCATACAAGTGAATCTCGATAAACCTCGGCAACGCGATGAGGATCTCCCCCGGAGAAATAGATCAGCCCAGCACCTTGAATCTCATCGACAAATGTTTGATTAAAAGCGTCCTCACGTTCATGAATTGGCAGGTAGATACATTCACTACCAATGCGATCCGATTGTTCCTGACCCAGACGCTTCCACTTTGCTCGGCTTGTGTCACCTTCATGCGAAGAGGCGGTGGGAATCTGCACAAAGGTATTTTTCTTACCCCTGGAAATAGCACGATGCAGAAGCTGTGTTTCCAGCTCCTGCATCTGTACTGAATATTCACCAGAACCTACGAGCGCAATCGCACCAGGGTTCTGATCCATAGGCTTTCTTAAGCCGAAGCTTTAAGCCATCGCTTTCTTAAGATTTTCATCGATTGAGTTAAGGAACTCTTCTGTAGTTTGGTATGGCGCATCCTTAGAGATCAGCAGAGCGAGATCTTTTGTCATCTTTCCTTGCTCCACTGTCTGAATACAGACCTGCTCAAGAGTCTTTGAGAACTTTGCAAGTTCAGCGTTGTTATCAAGCTTTGCGCGGTGGGCAAGCCCTTGAGTCCAAGCAAAGATAGATGCAATCGGATTAGTAGATGTTGCCTTGCCAGCCTGGTGATCGCGGTAGTGACGTGTCACAGTTCCGTGAGCAGCCTCTGATTCGCAGACCTTTCCATCTGGAGTCATCAAGACAGATGTCATCAAACCAAGTGAGCCGTAACCCTGTGCGACGGTATCTGACTGAACATCGCCGTCGTAGTTCTTACATGCCCAGACATAGCCACCTTCCATACGAAGTGACATGGCAACCATGTCATCGATGAGGCGGTGCTCATACCAAATTCCTGCAGCTTCAAATGCAGCCTTGAACTCTGCCTGATAAATCTCTTCAAAGATATCCTTAAAGCGTCCGTCATATGCCTTAAGGATGGTGTTCTTTGTTGAAAGATAGACAGGGAATTTACGAAGAAGTCCGTAGTTAAGGGATGCGCGTGCAAAGTCACGGATGGAATCATCGACGTTATACATCGCCATTGCGACGCCTGATGATTCGAAGTTAAAGACTTCAAACTCTTGTGGCGCTGATCCATCTTCAGGAACGAAGGAGAGTGTGAGCTTTCCTGGACCTGGAACCTTGAAATCTGTTGCACGGTATTGATCGCCGAATGCATGGCGGCCGATAACAATCGGCTTAGTCCAGTGTGGGACAAGACGTGGAACGTTGCTAATGATGATCGGTTCGCGGAAGATCACGCCACCAAGGATGTTGCGGATAGTTCCGTTGGGAGACTTCCACATCTTCTTCAGTCCAAACTCCTTCACGCGAGCCTCATCAGGAGTAATCGTTGCGCACTTAATTCCAACGCCATGCTTCTGGATTGCTTTAGCAGAGTCGATTGTGACCTGATCATCGGTTGCATCGCGGTGCTCCATACCGAGGTCGTAGTACTCAAGATTGACGTCGAGGTAGGGCAGGATCAACTTATCCTTGATGAACTGCCACATAATGCGCGTCATTTCATCGCCGTCTAGCTCTACAACTGTGCCTACTACCTTGATCTTTGACATTATCTTCTCCGGTTAGTTTCTTGTGATTAAAGAGTTAGAACATCTGCTTGCTTAGCGCGAACTGCTTCAGCAGCTTCCTTGAGGGATGCCACTTCTGCATCAGTGAGCTTGCTTTCAACAACCTTGCGAATACCAGTCTTTCCAATCTCAGCTTCAACACCAAGATAGACACCTGAAATTCCATATTCGCCATCGACCCATGCACACACTGGCATCACAGCACCTGAATCTTCGATGACAGCTTTTGCCATGCGAGCTGCTGCTGCAGATGGTGCATAGTAAGCAGAACCTGTCTTAAGGAGTGCAACAACTTCTGCCCCTCCATTACGTGTGCGATCGACTAGTTCATCAATTTCAGCTTGTGACAATTTATCTGACAGTGGAACGCCACCAACTGTGCAGCGACTTGGGACTGGAACCATGGTGTCACCGTGTGAACCAAGGGTCAGAGTCTTGACTGACCCAACTTCAACCCCGAGCTTTTCAGCAACAAAGTTGGTAAAGCGGGCAGTATCAAGCATTCCAGCTTGACCCATCACACGGTTCTTAGGAAAGTTAGTAGCAATCTGAGCAAGTGCCGTCATCTCATCCAGTGGGTTTGAAACCACGATAATGACTGCATTAGGTGAGTGCTTGGCAATATTTTCTGCAACGCCACGGACGATGCCAGCGTTCACGCCGATCAAATCCATACGGCTCATGCCCGGTTTGCGTGGAAGACCTGCTGTAATTACGACGACATCAGAGTTAGCTGTCTTCTCGTATCCAGCGCCTTCAGCAGTGGTTGTTGCGCCAGTGATCTTGGTTTCAAATCCTTCGATAGAACGCGATTGGTTCATATCGAGCGCCAAACCTTCAGGCTTTCCTTCGACGATATCTGTTAATACAACTTCATCGAAGATGTTGTATTCAGCAAGACGAAGAGCTGTTGTTGAACCATAGAAACCTGCACCTACAACGGTGACTTTCTTTGACATAAAAGTTTTCCTTTTTAGCTAGAACTGGATATATCTTGACGTCGAGACAACTCTACAACCCCTTCGGTAGGGCTATTGCCAGACCAAAGAGAATGATCGCTATTGCAAGCGGGAGGTAGCGCTCAATTCGTCGCTTATCCCACTGAGAGAGAGCAATCACACCTGTGCCAGCTGAGATCAGCAGGGCTGCGGTCCGGACAAATCCTGCAATACCTACAAGAACGCCTAATGAAATTGCGATGTATGCAGCGCGAAGTTGAAGAGATGTTATCGCTCGCATGCATCAACCACATTCGTCAAAAGCATTGCACGTGTCATCGGTCCAACGCCGCCAGGCATCGGTGCAACAAAGGAAGCCACATTCATGACGCCGGGATCAACATCACCGAGCAATCCCGCATCTGTGCGAGATATTCCAACATCAAGGACCGTAGCTCCTGGCTTAATCATCTCAGCTTTGAGGAAATGTGCCTGGCCAATGGCTGCAACAACAATATCTGCACGCTGTGTATGAGCAGCTAAATCTTTTGTTCCTGTGTGAGTAAGAGTCACTGTTGCATTCTCGTGCTTACGAGAAAGAAGTAATCCCAATGGGCGTCCAACCGTGAGACCGCGACCAATGACAACAACTTCGGCCCCATTCAGTGAAATTTTATAGTGGTTAAGCAGTTCAACAATTCCACGTGGAGTGCACGGAAGTGGTGCGTCATAACCTGCAACAAGACGACCTAAATTCATGGGATGCAATCCATCAGCATCTTTATCAGGGTCAATCGCTTCAAGGATGACCTGCGTAGTAATTGCCTTGGGAAGTGGGAGCTGCACGATATATCCCGTGCACTCTTTTGCAGAGTTGAGATCCTTAATTGCAGCGAGAACATCTGCTTGCGTAGCAGTTGCTGGAAGATCAATACGGATGGAGTTAATGCCAACTTCTTGGCAGTCACGGTGCTTTCCGCTCACATAGGAGTGTGAACCTGGGTCATCACCGACGAGAACAGTTCCAAGTCCTGGAGTTATTCCCTTGGCCTTCAGGGCCGTAGTGCGAGCAGCAAGATCCTTTTTGATGGATGCAGCTAGTGCTTTCCCATCAAGTATCTGTGCGCTCATGAGTGAATCCTATTGGCTGCTCTATGCGTGTGAGAAATGTCGGGTGCCGGTAAAGAACATAGCCACGCCTGCCTTGGTGGCTGCAGCGATCACTTCTTCATCGCGCACACTTCCCCCTGGCTGAACAATCGCTGTAACACCAGCTGCAGTAAGGATTTCTAGACCATCGGCAAATGGGAAGAATGCATCCGATGCAGCAACGCTTCCAGAGACACGATCGCCTGCGCGATCTACTGCAAGCTTTGCTGAGTCAACGCGGTTGACCTGACCCATTCCAATACCGACAGCCGCGCCATCTTTAGCAAGCAAGATTGCATTGCTCTTAACAGCGCGCACTGAGCGCCATGCAAAGACAAGATCCTTCATCACATTTGCAGTAACTGGCGCACCCGTTACTTGCTTCCAATTCTTTGGATCATCACCTTCAGCGTTAATCAAATCAGTCTGCTGAACAAGAACACCGCCAGATACAGGGCGAAGTTCAAGTGGTGAAATATTCGTTGTTAGGCAGGTAAGAATACGAATGGAAGGTTTCTTCATTAATATTTCAAGAGCTGCTGGCTCATACTCCGGCGCAATAATTACTTCAGTAAAGATTTGCGAAAGTGGCTGCGCCATTGCAACAGTAACTTTTCTATTTGCCGCAACAACTCCGCCAAAAGCAGAGACTGGGTCGCAGGAATGCGCTTTTGCATAGGCATTGGCAATATCTGAACCCTCTGCAACACCACATGGGTTTGCATGCTTGATGATGGCAACACACGGTTCAGAGTGATCAAGAGCTGCTCGCCATGCAGCATCGGCATCTGTGTAATTATTAAATGACATCTCTTTGCCATGTGACTGAATTGCATTCACAATTCCTGCAGGACCACCTCGATAGATCGCCGCCTTCTGATGAGGATTTTCGCCATAGCGCAATGAGTTCTCGCGCTTCCAGATAAGTCCTAGCCAATCGAGATCTTCTACTGAGTGGCTCATCGTTGATCCAAGCCAACTTGCAATGGTTAAGTCATATTCAGCTGTTGTGCGAAAAACATCAATTGCCAAACGCTTACGCTCTTCGTCGGTAAAGCCACCAGCCTTAATAGATGCAATAACTTGGTCATATTGAGATTCATCGCAGACAACTGCAACTGAGCCATGGTTCTTTGCAGCCCCACGCAGCATGGACGGACCACCGATATCAATCTGCTCAATACATTCGGCAAAGTCGGCACCTGATGCAATCGTTGACGCGAACGGGTAAAGGTTGATGACAACCAAATCAAAGGGAGCGATATCTAAATCTGCAATTGCTTT
>Ga0304730_1000109_pt1 | contig 81395 bp, 79 predicted proteins | sample M_130628_MF_Meta_FD_190474 | JGI IMG/M metagenome (GOLD analysis project Ga0304730, IMG submission 190474) | Freshwater microbial communities from Lake Montjoie, Canada to study carbon cycling - M_130628_MF_MetaG (v2) (version 2) | ecosystem: Environmental > Aquatic > Freshwater > Lake | place... | reverse complement strand
CGGTGATCGCCGCGTGTCAGGCCGCCGGTGGTGTTGAATGCACCGCCGACGAAGTCACCAACGACAACCTTTGCATCGTGTCTGTCGCTTCTGATCTGACCGGTGTCGTGTCCGGTGGTGCCGGACCGACCATCGAAGCTGCCACCCAGGACGCTCTGAGCAGGGCGGCGGCCGCCGGCACGCCCGAGGGCGATGACGCCGTGGTTCTCGTATCGGACTGCCCCTGATGACTGAGCGAACTTCTGGTAATTCGAGAGGCGGAAGACTTATGACAGGTCGAGGCAAGACGGCCCTGCTGATGGCGAGTTTGGTTGTGGTGTCGGGGGTTTCAGCTCCCCCCGCCAGTGCCCGACCGACCTGTCAGAGCACGCCCTTCCAGACTATCTGCCAGACCAACGGCAGCGTGTCGATCAAGGCAAGGCCGGGTACGGTGGCACCCCCCGCCAACATTCCGCACATCCCGTGGCTCGGCAGTCCCGGACGTCGTCGCTGACGCGATTCGCTCCACCACACACGGCTGATCCCAACGGATCAGCCGTGTGTTTTTTTACCAGGCATGCACCTGGTTCTGGGCCGGTTCCAGCCCGGCCTCGACCAGCACTTCGGTGGCGTCGGCCGCCAGCTCGCAGATCGTGGCCAATTCAGAGCGTTCCGCCGCAGTGAACGGCTCCAGCACGAACGCCGCCGGATCTTTGCGACCGGGCGGGCGACCAATGCCGATGCGAACTCGCTGAAAGTCCTTGGTGCCCAGTGCATTTGCTACCGAGCGCAGTCCATTGTGGCCGCCCTCGCCGCCGCCCAGCTTGAGCCTGATCTTGCCGAAGTCGATATCGAGTTCGTCGTGGATGACGATCATGTCGGCGGGGGAGACCGAGTAGAACTTCGCCAGCGGTCCGATGTGGCGGCCGGATTCGTTCATAAAGGTTCGCGGTTTGGCCACGACGACGGAACGATTTCCCAATCTGCCGGTGACGATCTCGGCACCCGAGCGCTTGTGCACTTTGAATGGTGCACCCAGGCGTTCGGCCAGCAGATCGGCCACCATGAACCCGACGTTGTGCCGTGTCTTGGCGTACTGCGGTCCGGGGTTGCCCAGGCCGACGACCAATAATGGTGCGGCCATCTGCGTGACTGGTGGCTCGACTTACTCGGCCGGGGCCGAATCGCCCTCGCCCTCGGCCTCGTCCGCGCTCTCGGCAGTGGCTTCGGCGGCTTGCTCCTCCACCGACTCGCCACCGCCCTCGGACTCGAGGTCCTCGGCCGTCGGCGCCGCGACGACATTGACCACGAGCATGTCCGGATCGCTGACCAGGGTGACGCCGGCGGGAAGTTCGACCTGGCTCGCCAGGATCTGGGTGCCTTCCTCAACGCCCTCGACCGAGACGGTCAGGCCTTCGGGAATCGACAGCGCCTCGGCCTCGATCTCGATCGTGGTGGCGTCCTGGGTGACCAGCGTGCCGGACGCAGCCTCGCCCTCGACGCTGACCGTGACCTCGACAGTCACTTTCTCGCCGCGCCGGACCACGATCAGGTCGACGTGCTCAATGTTGCGGCGTACCGGGTGAATCGAGATGGCCTTGGTGAGCGCCAGTTGTTCGGTGCCGTTGAGTTCGAGACTCAGCACGGCGTTGGTTCCGGAATTGCGCAGCACTGCGGCGTAGTCGCGGGCAATCAGTTCGATGTGCTGTGGATCGGCCCCGTGGCCGTAGAGCACTGCGGGGACTTTGCCGTCTCGGCGGGCCTGACGCGAGGCGCCTTTGCCGGTCCGGGTGCGCACTGCGACGTTCAGCTTGTTGGTGGTGGCGCCTTTAGCCATGATGCTGCTCCTACCTTCTGGTGGTAATCGCACGGCGAAGGCGGGCGTGAAACGCAAGTGAACGCTTCGGCCTCGCCGATAACGGTGGTCGGACCACCCTCGCCGTGACGCGCTTTGCAGACTAGCCGATTGCGTGCCTACAGCGGAAATTCGATGCCGGTGAGCTGCTCGGACAAGGTCCACAGGGCCCTGGCGGTCGCGGTGTCGCGGGCCCGTGGGCTGCGGCCGACCTCGCTGACCGGACCGCGGGCGCCGTGCCTGGGCCCGATAAAGCTGTCCGGCGGCAGGTCTTGGGACGCCGCGTACAGCGTCGGTGCGGCACCGAACTCCGCCGGGGTGGCGAAAACCCGGTTGGCGCCGTGCCAGAACGGGGTGCCGAACCGATTGCCGGTGCGGCCCTGCAGATTGGTCGCCGAGTAACCGGGGTGGGCGCCGTGAGCCTTGAGCGATGACCCGGCCGCGGTGAGGCGGCGCTGCAATTCACTGGTGAACAACAGGTTCGCCAGTTTGGATTGGGCGTACGCCAGCCAGGCCGAGTACGGCCGCGCCTTATTGTTGAGGTCGCGCAGGCTTATCCGGCCAGCCAGGTGCGCCGTCGACGACACCGTCACCACCCGGTCGTTGAGCTTGGGCAGTAACAGGTTGGTCAGCGCGAAGTGGCCCAGGTGATTGGTGCCGATCTGGCTCTCGAACCCGTCGGAGGTGATCGCGTACGGGACGGCCATGATGCCGGCGTTGTTGATCAGGACGTCGACGATGGCGATGCTGTCGGCGAAGTCCCGGACCGACGCCAGGTTCTGCAGGTCGAGTCGGCGGACCTGGACATCGCCGGTCATGTCGGCGGCCGCGGCTGTGCCCTTGTCGACATCGCGGCAGGCAAGGATGACCCGGGCCCCGACGCGGGCGAGTTCACGTGCGGTGACCAACCCCAGGCCGCTGTTGGCTCCGGTGACGATCGCGGTCCGACCGGCGAAGGACGGAAGGTCTGCTGCGGTCCAACTCATGGCGGTCACTACTTCACCGTCACAGTGAAGCCGTTGATGATCTGCCCGACGTCGGGTGCCTGGGCGGCGGCCTGGTCGGCCAGTGTCGTCACGGTCAGCTGAACCAGGTAGCGCTGAAATCTGGGCGCGGGTGTGACCGGGATGACGACCCGGTTGTAGCTGTGCACGCGGATGCCGTTGAGGTCGTAGCTGCCCTCGATCATCGACGACGGAAAGCCTTGGAAATCGTCGGCTGACGAATTGAGCCTGGTGAAGTTCTTGGACAGTTCGGCGTCGGCGTCGGCGTGCTTCAGTGCAAGCGCCACGTCGAATTCCCCGTCGAGTTTGAACACCATCACCAGCGCGGTCGGATAGTTGTTGTTCTTGGCGATCGCCTCGGTGCCGGGGGAGAAGTTCGGGTTGGCATACGTGGTCCACCCCGGCGGTCGGGGCAGGGTCACGGTGAGATCGGTGAGCTTGTCCAGCGCGATCTGCTGACCGGTCACGCCTGCGCTGGCAAGGAACTGGGCGATCGGTGTGGGGGTGGTCGAGGTGCTCTCGGTGGTCGTCGCGCTCGAGGTGACGAACGAGGAGTAGTCGGCGGTTCGCGCACCGCAGCCCACAGTGCCCACCGCCACGGCAATAACTGCCGCGGCAATACCCAACCCTCTGATCACCCTGTCGCTCATTGCGGAGATGTCTACGCGTCTCCGTCGAAAAGACCTGTGACAGAGCCGTTTTCGAACACCGCGCGGATAGTGCTGGCGAGCAGCGGGGCAATCGACAAGACAGTCAACTGCGGGAATCTTTTGCTCTCATCGATCGGTAGGGTATTGGTGACAATCACCTCGCGAGCACCGCAGGCGGCCAGTCGCTCGGCGGCCGGATCGGACAGCACACCGTGCGTCGCCGCGATGATGACGTCACTGGCGCCGTCGTCGTGCAACAACTTGACCGCCCCGGCGATGGTGCCGCCGGTATCGATCATGTCGTCGGTCAGCACGCAGGTCTTGCCCTCGACCTCGCCGACGACCCGGTTGGACACCACCTGGTTGGGCACCCGCGGATCGCGAGTTTTGTGGATGAAGGCCAATGGTGTGCCGCCCAGGGCGTCGGCCCACTTCTCGGCGACGCGGACCCGGCCGGAGTCCGGTGACACCACAACCATGTTCTCGCACCCGTAGTTGTCCGTGATATGGCCGGTCAGCAGAGTCTGTGCGCGCATGTGGTCGACCGGACCGTCGAAGAAGCCCTGGATCTGATCGGTATGCAGATCCACGGTGACGATCCGATCGGCGCCGGCGGTTTTGAGCAGATCGGCGACCAGTCGCGCGGAGATCGGCTCGCGGCCGCGATGCTTCTTGTCCTGGCGGGCGTAGGGGTAGAAGGGAAGGATCGCGGTGATCCGCTTGGCACTGCCGCGCTTGAGCGCGTCGATCATGATGAGCTGTTCCATCAGCCAGGTGTTCAGCGGTGCGGGGTGGGACTGCAGCACGAAGGCGTCGCAACCGCGGACCGACTCGTCGAACCGGACGAAGATCTCCCCGTTGGCGAAATCCCGCGCGGTCTGGGCGGTGACATGGACATCGAGTTCCTTGGCGACCTGCTCGGCCAGTTCCGGGTGCGCCCGGCCGGAGAAGAGCATCAGGTTCTTGCGGTTGTCGGTCCAATCCGTGCTCACTGTGCCCTACCCTCGCCCGTCGGGGATCGCTACGGCTTCATCGTACGTAGGCAGGCGGCCGCCGCGGTGCCGGGGCGCGCGGTGAGCTGCACTCAGGTTCGGTCCGAGTCGGCTGCTTCGGCCTTCGCGTCAGCCGACCCAGCATCGGCGGCCTTGGCTTCAGCCGCGGCCCGCGCCGAATCACTGTCGGGACGGTTGCGCAGCACCCAGTCTTCGATGATGCGTTGCTGGCCGGCTGAAACCGCCAGCGCACCGGGTGGCACGTCCTCGCGGAGCACCGTCCCGGCGCCGGTGTAGGCGCCGTCTCCGACCGTGACGGGTGCGACGAACATGGTGTCGCTACCGGTGCGGACGTGTGATCCGACCGTGGTGCGCCGTTTGGTCTGGCCGTCGTAGTTGACGAACACGCTGGATGCGCCGATGTTGCTGTGATCGCCGATGTCGGCGTCACCGACATAGGTCAGGTGCGGAACCTTGGTGCCCGTTCCGATCACCGCATTCTTGGTCTCGACGAAGGCACCGAGCTTGCCCTCGGCACCAAGCCGGGTCCCGGGCCGCAGAAAGGTGAAGGGGCCAACGTCGGCTCCGTCGCCGATCGTGGCTCCGAGGCCGTGGGTGCGGACCACCGAGGCGCGATCGCCGACGTCAACGTCGGTCAACGTGGTGTCCGGACCGATCGCGCACGCGACGCCGATTCGGGTGTTGCCGAGCAGTTGGCTGCCCGGGGCGATGACGGTGTCGCGGCCGATTGTCACGTCGACGTCGATCCAGGTGGTGGCGGGGTCGATCACGGTGACGCCTGCACGTTGATGGGCGGCAACGATGCGCCGGTTGAGTTCCCGGCCGATATCGCTGAGTTGCACCCGGTCGTTAACACCGGACACCAGGGCAGCGTCGTCGATGTGCTTTGCGTGCACCACGTGACCGTCGGCGCGCACGATTGCGATCACGTCGGTCAGGTACAACTCGTGCTGGGCGTTGTTGGCCGACAATCGATTCAGAGCCGAGCGGAGCGCCGCGATATCAAAGGCATAGACGCCGGCGTTGATCTCCCGGATGGCCCGCTGCTGCGGAGTCGCGTCAGCCTCTTCGACGATCGCGATGACCTCACCGTCCTGGGTCCGCAGGATCCGGCCGTAACCGGTCGCGTCGGGCACCGTCGTGGTCAAGACCGTCACCGCGGCCGATGCCGTGCGGTGCACGGCGATCAACTCGGCCATGGTGTCGGCGTCGAGCAGGGGGATATCACCGGACGTGACCACTACCACGCCGTCGAAATCGTCCGGCAGTGCGGACAGGCCGCATAGCGCGGCGTGGCCGGTGCCCAGTTGCTGTTCCTGAATGGTGATCTCGACGGGCCGGCCGAGTTGGGTGGCAAGCTCGCCGATCGCCGTGGAGATCCGGTCGCGATCTTTTCCCAGCACAACGACCAGATGGTGCGGGGCGACCTTGGTGACGGCGTGCAGTGCGTGCGACAGCATGCTGCGCCCGCCGAGCGTGTGCAGAACTTTTGGTATGTCCGAGCGCATCCGGGTGCCGGAACCGGCGGCAAGCACCAGCACGGCCGACTCACTCTTCGCTGCCACGCGGACCTCCTGAGTGTGCGGTTTCGTGACCGACACGCGGATCGCGCCGTACGAAACCGCACGGTCGCGGGAAAAACGAGCCTCGCTCCGGGTCGATTGTCGCTCGCCGAGCCTCGCTCCGTCGCCAGGACTCGAACCTGAACTATCTGAACCAAAATCAGAGGTGCTGCCGATTACACCACGACGGATTGCCCGTAGGAGACTTTAACCCAGCCCGATACCCTGATAGCCGTGGCCGGACCGGAGAAGGAGCCGCGCGTACCGCGCGCCCGCATGACCGGCAGCGAGCGTCGGCACCAACTCATCGACATCGCCCGATCGTTGTTTGCCGAACGAGGTTATGAGGGCACCTCGGTCGAGGAGATCGCCCAGCGCGCAGGGGTGTCCAAGCCGGTTGTCTACGAGCATTTCGGGGGCAAGGAAGGGCTTTATGCCGTCGTGGTCGACCGGGAGATGTCGGCACTGCTGGACCGGATCACCTCGTCGCTGACCAACAATCGCTCCCGGGTGCGCGTTGAACGGGTAGCCCTGGCGCTGCTGAACTACATCGAGGAACGCACCGATGGGTTCCGCATCATGATCCGCGATTCGCCCGCATCGATCAGTTCCGGCACCTACTCCAGCCTGCTCAATGACGCGGTCAGCCAGGTTTCCTCGATTCTGGCCGACGACTTCGCTCGCCGCGGCCTGGAACCCGGGCTGGCACCGCTGTACGCCCAGGCACTCGTGGGTTCGGTATCGATGACCGCGCAGTGGTGGCTCGACGCCCGGGAGCCGGCCAAGGAAGTCGTAGTCGCCCATCTGGTGAACCTGATGTGGAACGGCCTCAGCCACCTCGAGGCCGACCCCCGATTGCAGGATGAGTAACGGATTGCCAATCATTGCCCGCCGCAAGGGATTTTGCTGCTGCTGCCTAGGATGAGCCCACCATGACCGCTCCGGGGCACCAGCCTGTCCAACGCCCGTTGGCGGCTCTGGTTGACGCCGTACTGGAGGCGGCGCAATTCCTCGAGCTGACCGAGTTGGCAGCGCAGCGCCCCCTGGAATTGGCGCTGGTGGGCCCGGCCAGTGCCCAGCTCTTCGTGGCCTGCGCGCTTGCGCGCGGTGGCCCGCTGCTGGTGGTGACTGCAACAGGCCGCGAGGCTGACGACCTGACCGCGGAACTGCGCGGGGTGTACGGGGACGCGGCCGCACTGTTCCCGTCCTGGGAGACGCTTCCGCATGAACGGCTGTCGCCCGGTGTGGACACCATCGGCGCGCGGATGATGCTGTTGCGCCGGCTGGTCAACCCGGACGATCCAGACCTGGGGCCCCGGTTGGCGGTGGTGGTGACGACGGTGCGCTCGCTGTTGCAGCCGATGGCCGCCGACCTGGCCCAGATCGAGCCGGTGACATTGCGGGTGGGAGCCGAGTTGGGCTTCGACGACCTTGCCGCACGCCTGGTCGAACTCGCCTACACCCGTGTCGACATGGTGGGCCGCCGCGGAGAGTTCGCGGTGCGCGGCGGCATCCTCGACATCTTCGCGCCCACCGCCGAACATCCGGTGCGGGTGGAGTTCTGGGGTGACGAGATCACCGAGATGCGAATGTTCTCGGTCGCCGATCAGCGATCCATCCCCGAGATCGGTGTCGACGCCGTGGTTGCCGTAGCCTGCCGCGAACTTCTCCTGACTGACGAAGTACGTTCCCGTGCAGCGGAATTGGCTGCTGATGCACCATCGGACGACGATCACATCACCGGTCGGGTCGGGGACATGCTGGCCAAACTCGCCGAAGGTATTCCGGTCGACGGTATGGAGGCGCTCGCGCCGGTGCTGCACCCGCAGCGGCTGGGTCTGCTGATCGACCATCTGCCGGCAGGCACCCCGCTGCTGGTATGCGATCCGGAGAAGGTCCGCACCCGCGCCGCAGACCTGATCAAGACCGGACAGGAGTTCCTCGAAGCATCCTGGTCGGTGGCAGCGGTCGGCGGTGACGCCCCCATCGATATCGAAGCGCTCGGTGGCTCCGGCTTCCGCGACCTCGACGAGGTGCGCGACCTCGCACGCACCGGAGGCCATCGATGGTGGACCATCAGTCAACTCGGCGAGCCGGGGTCGGTGAACCTCGATCTGCGGGCCGCACCCTCGGCGCGTGGCCAACAGAGCAACGTCGACGAGATCTTCGCGATGCTGCGCGCCCACGTGCTGACTGGTGGGCGGGCTGCGGTGGTGGCCCCGGGTATCGGGACAGCGCACCGGGTGGTCGAGCAACTCGGCGAACGAGACACCCCCGCCACGATGCTGGAGACTGGCGCACCGCTGCGCTCCGGATTGGTGAATGTGCTCAAGGGGCCGCTGCACGCCGGTGTCATCGTGGCCGGTGCGGAACTGGTGGTGATCACCGAATCCGACCTCACCGGAAACCGGGCCTCCGGACCGGAGGGCAAGCGGCTGGCGGCCAAGCGCCGCAATACCGTCGATCCGCTTGCCCTGACCGCCGGTGATCTGGTGGTGCACGACCAGCACGGCATCGGCCGGTTCGTCGAGATGGTGGAGCGCACCGTCGGCGGTGCCCGGCGGGAGTACCTCGTGTTGGAGTACGCATCCGGCAAGCGTGGCCAACAGGCCGACAAACTGTTCGTGCCGATGGATTCCCTCGATCAGCTGTCCCGCTATGTCGGCGGCGAACAACCCAGCCTGAGCCGCCTCGGTGGCAGCGACTGGGCTAACACGAAAACCAAGGCACGCAAGGCAGTTCGTGAGATCGCCGGTGAACTCGTGTCGCTCTACGCCAAACGCCAGGCCGCGCCCGGCCACGCCTTCGCACCCGACACCCCGTGGCAGGCCGAGATGGAGGACGCATTCGGATTCACCGAGACCGTCGATCAGCTGACCGCGATCACCGAAGTCAAAGCCGATATGGAGAAACCGGTCCCGATGGACCGCGTGGTCTGCGGTGACGTCGGCTACGGCAAGACCGAGATCGCGGTCCGGGCCGCATTCAAAGCGGTGCAGGACGGCAAGCAGGTCGCCATACTGGTTCCCACCACATTGTTGGCCGATCAGCATCTGCAGACCTTCACCGAACGGATGGCCGGATTTCCGGTCATCGTCAAAGGACTCTCGCGGTTCACCGATCCGAGCGAGTCCCGCACGGTGCTCGACGGGATGGCCGATGGCAGCGTCGACATCGTCATCGGCACCCACCGACTGCTGCAGACCGCGGTGCGCTGGAAGGACCTCGGTCTGGTGGTGGTCGATGAGGAGCAGCGCTTCGGCGTAGAGCACAAAGAACACATCAAGAGCCTGCGCACCCATGTCGACGTGCTGACCATGAGCGCCACCCCGATCCCGCGGACGCTGGAGATGAGCCTGGCCGGTATCCGGGAAATGTCGACCATCCTCACTCCGCCCGAGGAGCGTTATCCGGTGCTGACCTATGTCGGCCCGGATGACGACAAGCAGGTCGCCGCGGCGCTGCGCCGTGAACTGCTGCGCGACGGACAGGCCTTCTACGTTCACAACCGGGTCAGCTCCATCGACGCCGCGGCAGCCCGGGTTCGGGCGTTGGTGCCCGAGGCGCGGGTGGTCGTCGCGCACGGACAGATGCCGGAGGAGCAGTTGGAGAAGACGGTCCAGGGGTTCTGGAACCGCGACTACGACATCCTGGTCTGCACCACGATCATCGAGACCGGCCTGGACATCTCCAATGCCAACACCCTCATCGTGGAGCGGGCCGAGGCGCTCGGCCTCTCCCAGCTCCACCAGTTGCGCGGACGAGTGGGCCGCAGCCGGGAACGCGGCTACGCCTACTTCCTATACCCGCGCGAGACGCCGCTCACCGAGACCGCCTACGACCGGCTGGCCACCATCGCTCAGAACAACGAACTGGGTGCCGGCATGGCAGTTGCGTTGAAGGACTTGGAGATTCGCGGAGCCGGCAACGTCCTCGGTGCCGAGCAGTCCGGGCACGTCGCCGGAGTCGGTTTCGATCTCTACGTGCGATTGGTCGGCGAGGCCGTCGAGGCATACCGGGCCGCGGCTGACGGCAAAGTGGTTGACGGAACCGAGGAGCCCCGCGACGTTCGCATCGACCTTCCGGTGGACGCGAACCTTCCGCCGGAGTACATCAGCAGCGACCGACTACGGCTGGAGGCATACCGGCGGCTGGCCGGCGCCGACGAGGCCGCCGTCGCGGCGGTCGTGGAAGAACTCACCGATCGCTACGGCACACTGCCCGAGCCGGCACAGCGACTGATCGCCGTGGCCCGGCTGCGTCTACTCTGTCGGCACTACGGCGTCACCGACGTCGCCGCGACCGGAACCGGTTCTGCGACAACGCTTCGCATCTCGCCGCTGACCCTGGCGGATTCCGCTCAGATCCGGCTGAATCGGCTCTATCCGGGCGCCACCTATCGGGCGATGACATCGACGGTGCAGGTGCCGATTCCTCGGGCCGGAACCACCATGGGTGCGCCACGCATCCGGGACCTGGAGTTGGTGCAGATGGTGGCCGACCTGCTGCTCGCACTGGACGGCCGCGCGGCCGGCGAGGTGGACATCGCGACGTTCACACCGGCGACACCGGGCAGGGGCCGATGACGGTCGTCCTGGTCGATCCACGCCGCCGGGCCATGGTGCCGATCCAAGCCGTTGCACTGCTCGCCGGAGATGTCCAGTACACCGAGGAGATGAGTGACGTCGCGGGCTTGTTGCCCGCCGCGCGTCCGGTGTCGGCAGGCAAGCCCGCGGCGGTGCTGGTGTCGTCGGATCCCGAACACCCGGCGGTCGCAGCCCGGATCAGCGCCGGGGAACAGGTGATCGGCGCACTGGTACCGGTGCCGGGGGAGCGGCTCATCGATGCGGTCGAGATCATGGACAGGCTCCGCACGGCGGGCCCGTGGGAGAGCGAGCAGACGCACGACTCCCTGCGGCGGTACCTGCTGGAGGAAACCTACGAACTGTTCGATGCGGTACACGGCGGCGATGCCGACGAGATCCGCGACGAACTCGGGGATGTGTTGCTGCAGGTGCTGTTTCACGCCCGTATCGCGCAGGATTCGCCGCAGACGCCGTTTACCATCGACGACGTCGCCGACGCTCTGGTGCGCAAACTCCTGCACCGGGTTCCTGCGGTGCTGGCCGGGGAGCAGGTCACGCTCGAGGATCAACTGGCCCAGTGGGAGCAGCGCAAGGCGGCTGAGGGCACCCGACGACTCTCCTGCGTCGACGGCATTCCGACCGGACAGCCCGCGTTGGCGCTGGCGCAGAAGGTCATCGCGCGGGTCACCGGCAACGGGCTACCGGATGATCTGATCCCGGCCGCCCTGAGGACGGTGGCGCTCGACGACGATCACGACGCCGAGAACGAGTTACGCACCGCGGCGCTGGAGTTCGCCGACGTCGTGCGACTGGTGGAGGAAGCTATCGCTGCAGCACGGACGACCTCGGGCGATCCGGAGCAGCGCCCCGTCACCGCCGAGGAATGGCGTGCGCACTGGCCGTAGTCGCGCCGCGTGTGGCCGTGGCCACCAGAAACGACCTGCCGACGGTTTGTAGCGGCTAACGAATGCCATGTCGTGGGACGATAAAAGTGCCATAAGCACTACCGGGGAGTATTAGTTGTCGTCGTCACGCTGGCTGCCGAGTGCCGTCGTCATGGCGGCGGCGGCCATGCTGCTCGCATCGAGTTGCTCCTGGCAGATGGGCACTCCGATCCCCGAGGGCGTCCCCCCGCCGGCCGGTGACCCGGTGCCTGCAATCGACACCCACGCCGCCGGCCGGCCGGCCGACCAGATGCGAGGGTGGGCTGAGCAGCGCGCCCCGGCCCTGGGCTTACCGATCAGCGCCCTGGAGGCCTATGCCTACGCGGCGCGGGTGGCGGAGGTGGAGAACCCCGATTGCCACCTGGCCTGGACGACGCTGGCTGGTATCGGCATGGTGGAGAGCCAGCACGGCACCTACCTGGGCGCGGTGATCGCCCCGAACGGCGACGTCAGCCCACCCATCCGCGGTGTGCACCTCGATGGCACCAATGGAAACCTCGAGATCGTCGACCGCGCGACGTCGACCGACGGGAACCCCGCGTACGCCCGGGCGATGGGGCCGATGCAGTTCATTCCGGAAACCTGGCGACTGTATGGCGTGGACGCCAACAATGATGGTGCCGCCAGCCCCGACAACTTCGATGACGCGGCATTGTCGGCGGCCGGATACCTGTGCTTCCGCGGGACCGACCTCGGTACTCCGCGCGGGTGGATGAATGCCCTGCGGGCCTATAACCACTCCGATCTTTACGCGCGCACGGTGCGGGACTGGGCCACCGCCTATGCCGACGGTCATCCGCTCTGAGCGACCGCCGATTCCCCTGTCGATTCCGGGGTCGAATCCGGGGTCCATTAGCCATCTCGACCATCTAGGCTGTGGCCGACAACGTCGAACCCCAGCAAGGATCAGCAAGGAGAAACCGTGCCCATCATCGAGCAGGTCGCCGCTCGTGAAATTCTTGATTCCCGCGGCAATCCGACCGTTGAGGTCGAGGTCGCTCTGATCGACGGCACCTTCGCGCGCGCCGCGGTGCCGTCCGGCGCATCGACCGGTGTGCACGAGGCCGTCGAGTTGCGCGACGGAGGCACCCGCTACGGCGGCAAAGGTGTCCAGAAGGCGGTTGAGGCGGTTCTCGACGAGATCGCGCCCGCGATCATCGGCATGTCGGCCGACGAGCAGCGATTGATCGACCAGGCTCTGGTCGACCTCGATGGGACGCCCGGTAAGTCCCGACTCGGTGCCAACGCGATTCTCGGTGTCTCACTGGCGGTGGCAAAAGCCGCCGCCGACAGTGCGGGCCTGCCGCTGTTCCGATACCTCGGCGGACCCAACGCCCACATTCTGCCGGTGCCGATGTTCAACATCCTCAACGGCGGCGCGCACGCCGACACCGGTGTCGACGTCCAAGAGTTCATGGTGGCGCCGATCGGCGCACCGAATTTTCGGGAGGCACTGCGCTGGGGTGCCGAGGTGTACCACGCATTGAAGGCGGTGCTCAAGAAGCAGGGTCTGTCTACCGGCCTGGGTGACGAGGGCGGATTCGCCCCCGATGTCGCCGGCACCAAGGCCGCACTGGACCTGATCTGCTCGGCCATCGAGTCTGCTGGTTTTAAACCGGGCGTTGATGTCGCATTGGCGCTTGACGTGGCGGCCACCGAATTCTTCACCGCCGGAACGGGATACAGCTTTGAGAAGCAGACCCTGGACTCCGGACAGCTGGGCGAGTTCTATACCGAACTCATCGGTGCCTATCCACTGGTGTCCATCGAGGATCCGCTGGACGAGGACGACTGGGATGGCTGGGCCAACTTGACCGCGGCGATCGGCGACCGGGTTCAGATCGTCGGCGACGATCTTTTCGTCACCAACCCCGAACGGCTGGAAGAAGGCATCGAGCGCGGCGCCGCCAACGCACTGCTGGTCAAGGTCAACCAGATCGGCACCCTCACCGAAACTCTCGATGCCGTCGCACTGGCCCACAACAGCGGCTACCGCACCATGATGAGCCACCGCAGCGGTGAGACCGAGGACACCACCATCGCTGATCTCGTTGTCGCCATCGGCAGTGGGCAGATCAAGACGGGCGCTCCGGCGCGCAGTGAACGTGTCGCCAAGTACAACCAACTGCTGCGTATTGAAGAGGCACTCGGAGATGCCGCCCGCTACGCGGGTGACTTGGCCTTCCCGCGCTTCGCCGGTCCGGAATAGACCCGAGAGACTTCGAAAAAGACTGTGGCAGAGGGGAAAAGGAGCGACCCGAAGCGACGCGCACCGGCTTCCCGGCCGGGTACGTCGGGTCGTGGTCGTTCGCGGCCGATCCGGGAGGGCAACCGAGTAACCCGACCCTCCGGCCTACGGGCACGGGCGGAGTCGGTCGGACACGGTCTGGCCCAGCCGATTCGGCGGGTGATCGCGGCGTCGATTGATCAGCAGAGCGAACAACAACTCGGATTCACCGCCCGCCGAGCCGCCATCCTCGCGGCCATGGTGTGCGTCCTTACCCTGACGATCGCCGGCCCGGTTCGCACCTACTTTGCGCAGCGCACCGAGATGAAGCAACTGGCCGCCAGCGAGTCCGCACTGCGCGAACAGATCGCCGAATTGGAGGGTCAGAAGGCCAAGCTGGCCGACCCGGTCTACATCGCCGCCCAGGCTCGCGAGCGGCTCGGATTCGTCATGCCCGGTGACATCCCCTACCAGGTTCAGCTTCCGGGGGCGGCGGCGTCGCCGTCGGGTGCGGGCCCGCAGACTGGTGCGGTCCGCAGCGGGGATCCCTGGTACACCTCGCTGTGGCATACCATCGCCGACACTCCACACGGCCCGCCCGCCGCGCCCCCACCGCCCAGTGCGCCCGAACCGCCCCCGCCTCCGGGACCACCGCTGCCGGGACCGCCACCGCCGGCACCCGTGCCCGGTGGTTGACCGGGCCGATCTCGACGCGGTGGCGCGCCAACTCGGTCGCGAACCCCGCGGCCTTCTCGCGATCGCCTACCGCTGCCCCAACGGGCAACCGGGTGTGGTCACCACCGCGCCGCGGCTCTCCGACGGCACGCCGTTCCCGACGCTGTATTACCTGACCCATCCGGCGCTGACCGCTGCGGCCAGCCGACTGGAGTCCGAGGGAGTGATGCGGGTGATGACCGCTGCGCTGCACGATGATCCCGCGTTGGCTGCGGCGTACCGGCGGGCACACGAGTCCTACCTGGCTGAGCGTGACGCCATCGAGCCGCTCGGTACGACGTTCTCCGGTGGCGGCATGCCGGACCGGGTCAAGTGCTTACACGTGGTCATGGCGCATGCACTGGCCAAAGGTCGCGGGGTCAATCCGTTCGGCGATCAGGCACTGGCGATGCTGGCTGCCGAACCGGCGATGGCCGGGATCCTGGCGGAAGAGGAGTGGATATGAGCCCCAAGTCGGAAACCGTGGCGGCGATTGACTGCGGAACCAATTCGATCCGGCTGCTGATCGCTGACCGGATCGACGGCCGGTTGCGGGATCTGCATCGCGAGATGCGGATCGTCCGACTCGGCGAGGGTGTCGACGCCACCGGACAATTCTCGCCCGATGCCCTGGGGCGTACCCGTGCCGCGCTCGAGGACTATGCGGCGCTGCTGCGCGGCCACGGTGTGCGCAAGCTGCGGATGGTGGCGACGTCAGCCACCCGGGATGCGGCCAACCGCGAGGATTTCTTCGCGATGACTGCCGATGTGCTGGGCTCAGTTGTTCTGGGTGCGATCGCCGAGGTGATCACCGGGTCCGAGGAAGCGGAGTTGTCCTTTAACGGTGCGGTTGGCGAATTGGATTCCGCCGCAGCGCCGTTCGTGGTCGTCGACCTCGGCGGCGGGTCCACCGAAGTGGTGTTGGGCACCGGCAGCGGGGTACGGGCAAGTTATTCGGCGGACATCGGCTGCGTGCGGATGACCGAACGGTGCCTGCATTCTGATCCGCCGACCGCTGCCGAGGTGGCTGCCGCCCGGGAGGTGGTGCGGGAGCGTCTGGCTGAAGCGCTGCGGGTGGTGCCGGTGGCCCAGGCCAAGACCTGGGTGGGGGTGGCCGGCACATTCACCACGATCGCGGCACTGGCGTACGGCATGGCGGAGTACGACGCCGACGCCATCCACCTCTCTCGGGTCCGGTTCGGCGACCTATTGGCGGTGTGCGATCAGTTGATCGGCATGACCCGCGCGCAACGCGCCGCGCTCGGGCCGATGCACGAGGGCCGGGTCGATGTGATCGGTGGCGGCGCGATCATCGTCGAGGAACTGGCGGCCGCACTGAGCGAGCGGGCCGGAATCGATGAAATCATCGTCAGCGAGCACGACATTCTCGACGGGATCGCGCTGTCGATCCCGTGAGCCTCAGCTAGCGAGGGTGAGAATTCAGAGTTTGACCTTGCAGCCGCTGCCGATGTTGCGGCAGTGAGTGCCGCCCTTGCAAACGTTGCACCGGCAGGTGCAGCCGCCGACGCGCTTGGTCTCAGGAATACCCATCACACATCATCTCCTTCGGCGACCCCGCTGTGTGGGCCTCATCTATGACCATAGTTGGAGCGCGTCCTCCATGTCAGGTGAACTTTTGGACCGCCGCCCGGCTTTCCCTGAAAGCAGGCTCACCGGCCGCGGGCAGGTACGGTTTCTGATGCCGATCGCGGCGCGCCCCCATAGCCCAATTGGCAGAGGCAGCGGACTTAAAATCCGCACAGTGTCGGTTCGAGTCCGACTGGGGGCACTGGAACCCGCAGCTAAACGCGGCGCGAGTCCGTATCCCCAGCCGCCGGAACCGGTCTGGGTGTCATGAGTTGTCCCGCCCGGTCGGGCCGACGTTCACCAACCGCGGAGTTCGGCCTCGAAGTCTCGCGGATTGCTCTCGGCCAGGCACTGACGCCCCAGCCGGGGCGTCAGCTGTTGTTGCCGTTGGCGCACGACACATCCACGAAGACGGAGCCCGACGGGATGGTCGTCAACCCGTCGACGCCGGTGACTCGGCAGGCCGACAGCGGCATGTTGTTGGTGGCGCCGTTGATCTGCACGCTGTAACCCATCGTCTGCAGGGTGGTGACGACCTCGCCCGCAGGCTGATCGGCGTAGTCGAATGATGCGTGTGCGGTGGCCGCGCCGAACCCGATGGCGGCGGCGGTCAGGGCGGTGCCGATGAAGACGGCGGAGATGTAATTCGTCATGGTGGTCAACTCCTGAGTAGTGGTGATGCGTACGACTCAACTGTCGGTGATCCCGAGGGTGCCGGCGGTCCACCGACTAGACCCTTGACAGGTGTAATCCGCCGTCCACCGATCGGGGGACACTGATGCGACTAACCTTCACCCGATGTATGAGCCCACGTGGGATTCCGTCGCCACCCACCCGCTACCGGAGTGGTACGACGACGCCAAACTCGGGATCTTCCTGCACTGGGGCCTCTACTCGGTGCCGGGTTGGGCGCCTCAGGTGCCCGATATCCAGCAACTGCTCAAAGAAGCCGGTCCCGCGGAGATGTTGCGGGACAACCCCTATGCCGAGTGGTACCTCAACAGCAGTCGGCTGGAAGGCAGCCCCACCTGGTGTCACCAGCGCGACACCTACGGTCCCGATGCCGGCTATGACGACTTTGTGCCCGCCTTCGATGCCGGTACCGCCGGTGCCGACATGGACGCGATCGCGGCGATCTGTCGTGACACGGGTGCAGGCTATGTGGTGCTGACCACAAAACACCATGATGGGTTCTGCCTGTGGCCCACCGAGTTGGTGCACCCGCGCAAGGGCCGTTACCAGTCCCGCCGCGATATCGTCGGCGACCTGCGCCGCGCCGTGCTTGACGCCGGGATGCGGATGGGCCTGTACTACTCCGGCGGCTATGACTGGCCCTACAACGACGCCCTCTTGCGTAACCCGGCCGACAGTTTCCTCGCGGTGCCGCACACCGATGACTATGTCGCCTACGCCGATGCTCATGTGCGCGAACTGATCAGCCGATACCAGCCGTCGGTGCTGTGGAACGACATCTGCTGGCCGGCCGGCGGTGATCTGCCCGCGTTGTTCGCCGAGTACTACAACGCCGTGCCCGATGGTGTCATCAACGACCGCTGGATTGAACCCACGCAGCATCGGGGAATGGTCACTGACGCACTGGCTCGGCTGGGAGGTATTGCGATACAACGCTTCTGGGCCTCCATTCCTGAAAGCTACAAGTCCCTGACCTTCCCGGCCAACCATCATTACGACATTCGAACCCCGGAGTATGCGCAGTTCGCGGAAGTCCAGCAGAAGAAATGGGAATCCACTCGGGGCGTGGGGCATTCCTTCGGCGCTAACCGCAACGAACGGCCCCAGGACATCGTGACCGCTACCGAGTTGGTCCGGTCTTTCGCCGACATCGTGTCCAAGAACGGCAACCTGCTCATCGGTATCGGACCGGATGAGCGGGGGCAGATCCCTGACGAGCAGGTGACACCGCTGCGGGGCTTGGGTGCCTGGATGCGGGTCAACGGTGAGGCGATCTGCCGAACCCGACCGTGGGCCATCGCCGAGACAACCACAACTGAGGGCACGCCCGTCCGATTCACCTGTCGTGACGGCGCAGTCAACGCCATAATTCTCGACCTTCCGACGTGCGAATTCGGGATCCGCGGCATTGACTGCACCGCTGTCGAGACGGTTCGGGTGTTGGGCCTTGATGAGACGGTGGACTGGCGGGTGGCCGACGGCGTGCTGACGGTCCGGCTACCGGAACGTATGCCGGTATCACCGGCATACGTGGTGACTCTCGGAGATGGGGTACGCCCGACCGGCTGATCGGTGATCAGCCGCGTTCAACAGTATTGTCGATACCCGATTGGTTGATTTCAGGTGTGCCGGAAAGGAATACGATCCGGTTGTTCATGCCCGAGATGTCGATGAAACCGGTCCGCTCCAGGGTCACCACATTCTTTACACCAGAGACGACGACGCGGGCGCACTGACCGGTGAGAACCACCGTGTTGTCCACACCGCTGATGTTGACGGTGGTGTCATCGCAGGCGATCGTCCGCTCATTTCCGACGCCGGCGACGCTGACCATTCGTTCGGTGGGCCGACTCGGCGGGCTCGGAGCAGTCGACCGATTCGGGGAACTCGACGCACTCGCGGAACCCCGGGGCACCGCGCCAGCGCCACCGACCACCGTCGGCGCAGTTGCGCTACCGGCCACCGGGCGATTGCCGTCGGGGAGTCGGCCAGAGATGATCGCCACGCCACCAATCACCAGACCGAGGATCAACAATCCCAGCACGATCCATCCGACGCGGTCGGCGATCCGTCGCTCGGGGTCGGTACTCACCGACCTCCCCAGGTGACGGGAAGTGCCACGAGACCGGATCCCAATGCTTCGGTATTAATACTCAGGTCTGTGACATCGACCGCAAGCTGCATATCAGGAAACCGTGGAATCATTTGGGAGAAAACGGAATTCAGCTCCATCCTGGCCAACGGGGCGCCCAGGCAGTAGCGCCCGCCGTAGCCGAAGGACAGTGGCTGCGGTCCGGTTCGATTGAAATCAACGACATCAGGATCTTTGAAGAACGCCGGATCATTATTGGCCGAACCAGGATCCAGTAGCACCAGATCACCCTCTGCGATGGTGATATCGGCGATGTTGATGGTGTCTCGCGCGTAGCGCGGAATACCCACACCGCCGATCATCGAAGCCCTGATCAACTCCTCCGTTGCCTTCGGAATCAGCGACGGGTCGTCGAGCAACGTCTGCCATTTGCGTGAGCCACTCAGCAGCTGCACTGTCTGTAGCCAGATCTGGATGACAGTGGTTTCGTAACCGGCAAACAGCAGAGCCACGGCCAAGACGGCGATTTCGACATCAGCGAGGTCATCTACGTCGCACAGATGGGAGATCACATCGTCACCGGGGTGGCGTCGCTTCTCGGCGACGAGGCTGACGCCGTAATCCACCAAAGCGATCATGCCCTGTCCCGACTCGACGGGGTCGGTGTTGAACGCGGCTGAATCGACCCAGACTCGGAAGGTGTCCCGGTCGTCGTAAGGCACGCCGAGTAGCTCGCAGATGACCAAGGCTGGAAGGGGCCCGGCGAGTCTGGCGTGCAGATCAGCGGGCGGACCGTCATCTGCCAACTGATCCAACAGTCCTCGGGTCAGTGCCTCCACCTTGGGCTCTAATGCGCGCAATCGGCGGGGGGAGAAGTGCGGCTGCAGCAAAGCCCGCATCCTTGTGTGCCCGGCCGGCTCGGCGTCGAAGTCGCCGATCGGGCCGCCGAACAAGACCGACGCGCGGCTGCGCGGCGCGGTCTCCGGTGATCGGTGCGACCGGCCGAGCCGGTCGTCGTCCATCAGTTCGCGCACCTGGGCGTAGCCGGTCACCAGCCAGGCGTCGTCGCCGACCGGGGTCCGGACCCGATGGATAGGACCTGCTGTCCGCAGGGCTTGCAACTCTTCTCCGGCGCGCAGTGGATGTGGCTGGGGAAAGGGCAATTGTGTTGTCACGGATTCGACTATGGCTGGCTGCGGGTAACCGGGTGCGGGTTTTGCGCCACTCCATGCCGGTTTTCCTGCTGTCGGCGGTGCTACTTTGTAGTCGTAGCCGGAGTTGCTTTTCCGGGAAAGGAGTCGGCTGCGATGAAAGTGTTACTGCCGCATCAGCTTCTTGAGCACAAGGTCAGATCTGACTTCGACAGGGATATTCGGAGCAAGTTCTTCCGCGGCCTGGAGTTTGCCGGGCCCGAGGGCGATCCAGGGTGGTTCGGCCCGGGTAGCGCCGTGTGGCATGTGCATTCGCATACCTCGGTGCTGATCTTCGGGCTGCAGTGCGCGGCGTTCATCGAGCGACTTGATCCCAGCATCTTCTGGATGGGCTCGGACCACTCCCGCGTCGTCGAACGCGATGATGACGGCAATCCGACGGGCCGTTTTGATGTCGAGGGCGCACAGACGCGACTGGCCCACTCGGTGGCGTTCTTCATCGGCACCGGATACGGATCCACCAGGTGCGCCGAGAAGGTCGCCCATATGGTGCGTTCCATGCACCACACGGTCAAAGGTGTGCGCCCAGATGGGCTGCCCTACGACGCCGACGATCCTGAGTGGTTGCGGTGGAACTACGCGACGGTGGTGTGGGGGATAGCGACTGCCCACGAGATGTATCACCCCATGCCGCTGCGCGATATCGACCGTTACTACGGCGAGTTTGTTCGGGTCGGCCACGCACTGGGCGGGACCGACCTGCCGGCGACCAAAGCCGAGACGCTGGAATGCCTCCGGTCCTATCTACCCAGGCTGGCGCTCACCCACGGTGCCGCACTGTTGACCGGGCAGGCTCTGATGGACACCCCTGATGTTCCACAGACAGTCAAGTTCTTCGACTGGGGTATCCGGGACGCGATGACGGACTGGGCGGCGGAGATGATCATGTACACCCCGCCGAACCCGCTGGAGCGGGCCGCTCGCCGCGCGGCGACCTGGGCGGCGCTCAACACCAGCCAGACCGCGATGGGTCCGCTGCCGGAGTTCAGGCAGGCCAAGCGGCGAGTCGCCAAGGGCACGGTGGTCGATCACACCGAGCCGGCATTTGTGCCCGGCACCGACCCGGTTCGCAGCCGCAAAGCCGTCGAACGGATGCTCTGAGCGGGCATCTGCCCACAGCCGCCGGTGTGATGTCCGCCGCATTTCGGTACCGCGGAAAAGTTGCTCTCAGGCTCGCCGAATGTCGGATTTCCGTGCCGATACGGGGTCGGCCGATCATGCAAAACATTTTGCTACCAGCGTCGTTCAGCGGTATTCCCGTCGAGGCGCCTCGATACCGCAACGAATCTTCTCTCAGAATCTCCTGACCCTGCCCACGTGGTGAGAAATTGCAATCGGAATTCCGTGTCAGTGCCCGCCGTTAGAATTGGGGTACGACCGACCTGATGTCGGAATAATTCTCTCTTTTTCGCGCTAAAAGCCGGACCACGGTTCGGCTAACGGAGGTGTCTTGAGCATGGCGAACACGACGGGTGTCACTGCAGTAGCTGAACGGCCCACCGAAACGGTGTGGCTGTCGACGCTGTCTAGCCCGCGGATTGCCGCCCCCAGCGATCTTCTGCCGGCCAATCGCACTGCTGCCGGATTACACCGGGCGGTTCGTCCGGCCACCGGCGTGCTCTCCGGCTTGCCCGGCGCGGTTACCGATATGGCTGTCAGTCACGACGGCCGCCATCTGGTGGCCGTGCATTACGGCGAGGACGCCGTGTCGGTCATCGACGTCGCGACGCTAACCGTGAGTGCCACCGTGTCGGACATCGCCGAACCGTATGCGGTTGCCACCGCGGACCGCGCCTACGTGAACTCCGCATCGGATTCCGAAGACAGCGTCGTCGCCATCGACCTGGGGGCAGGCGCCGCGCTCGCGGCCAAGGAGATCACCGTCGGCGCCCGCGGTCTCGCGGTCAGTCCGGCCGGCGACGCGCTGTACGTTGCGCGCTCCGGCGAGGCCGTTGCCGACGTCGCCGTGATCGATGTCGAAAGCGGCAAGTCCAAGACCATCACCGTTACCCGCACGGCCGACGACTGGGTCGATACTGTGCGCATCAACGCCGACGGCACCCGTTTGTACGCCGCGCTCAACACCGATACCGGTGGCTCGCTGGTCGTGATCGACATCCGGGCGCGTCGCGTGCTGCACACCATCGCCCTGGGCGGATCGATCGGCGATATCGCCGTCGATCGCGACAACCGCAAGGTGTTTGTAACAGGCTGGGATGACGAACTGGGCGGCGTGGTGCGGGTCGTGGACGCGGTGGCCGGTCGGGTGTCCGACACTATCGCCGTGGACGGCTTGCCCGTCCAGATGGCCGTCCGTGGCGCTGCTGCCTACCTGGCCCTGGGCCATGAAGTCGTGATCATCGACACCGTCACTGCCCGGATCGCCGACCGGATCGATGCCGGTGGCCCGGTGTCCTGTATCGCGGTCAGCCGGGACGGCACCCGTTTGTTCGTCGCCGATTACGATGGTTCACTCACCGCACTTGAGGTTGTCAAGACCGGCCTGGAGTTACGCGCAGCGTCCTGATCACTACCGCTGCGGACAGTTCAACGACACCGAGATGGACTGACTCGTCACGACGGGCACCAGAAACGTGGAGTTGTTGCCTAGGCCTGGGCCGACGTAGGGCATCCACTGGGTCACCGTCTGCGGATTGCGCACGCTGGTCACGACGCAACTGGATATCGGGCCGGTGCCGATCTTGTCGACGGTGACCGAGTAGCCGTCTTTCTGCAGTCGGGCGATCGTGTCCTGGGCCGACTCATCGGCCCAGGCGGGGCCGGCCGGTCCCGCCAGTACCCCGCAGGCCGCCGCAACGGCGGCGAATATCGCGTACCTTCGCATGGCCGCCTCCCAGTCGAGTTCACACCCTAGTCGTGTTCCAGGCAATGATCCGCTAGATGTATCGCCGGGGACAGCCCCGGTGTTGCGCCGCCCGGGTGTTTTCGCTCTGGGAGTACCTCCAGGGAGCACCTCAGGGAGTAGTGGGTGTTTGCGTGCTCGGCGACGATACGATGCGCCCACCGGACGTCAAGTGCAATCGAAGGTGACCCATGGACAGCACGATGCAGAACTCCCCGCTCACCGTCGCGGCGATCCTGCGATATGCGGTGAGCGTCCACGGCGACCGGACCGTGACCACCGCAACCGGTGACGGCTTCCGGCACGCGACTTATCGCGAGGTCGGCCAGCAGGCCGCGCGCCTGGCCAACGCGCTGCGTCGCCTGGGGATTGATGGCGACCAACGGGTAGCCACCTTCATGTGGAACAACCAGGAACACCTGGAGGCTTACGTCGCGGTCCCCTCCATGGGAGCGGTGCTGCACACCCTGAATATCCGGTTGTTTCCCGAGCAGGTCGAGTTCGTCGCCTGCGAGGCCGACGACCGCGTCATCATCGCGGACGTATCGCTGGCACCGATTCTGGGCCCGGTGCTGCGGAATATGGAGACCGTCCACACCGTGATCGTGGTGGGTTCCGGTGACATGTCACCATTCGAGGGCTCCGGCAAGCAGGTTCTGGGCTATCACGAGATCACCGCCGCCGAATCCGATCAATTCGACTGGCCCGATATCGACGAGAACTCTGCTGCGGCAATGTGTTACACCAGTGGAACCACCGGTAACCCGAAGGGCGTGGTGTACGGCCACCGCTCAAGTTATCTGCACTCGATGGCTGTCTGCAGCGGCAACGGGATGGGCTTGAGCTTCTCGGACAAGGCTTTTGCGATCGTGCCGATGTTCCATGCGAATGCATGGGGGCTGCCGTACGCCGCCCTGATGGCCGGCGCCGACATCGTGCTGCCGGACCGGTTCATGGATGCCAAATCGCTGGTGAATCTCATCGAGACTCAGCGACCGACGGTGACCGGTGCGGTACCCACGATCTGGAACGACGTAATGAACTATCTGGAACGTGAACCCGGTCATGACATCTCGTCGCTGCGACTGGTGGCGTGCGGGGGATCGGCAGTTCCGGTGTCGTTGATGAAGACCTTCGGGGACCGCTACGGTGTGCAGATCCGGCAACTGTGGGGCATGACCGAGACCTCGCCGATGGCGACGTTGGCCTGGCCGCCGCCCGGCACGCTGGAAGACAAGGGGTGGGAGATCCGGGCCACTCAGGGCCGGCCGATGTGCGGGGTCGAGGCCCGGATCGTCGACGACCACGGGGCGGTGTTGCCGAATGACGGGGAGGCCGTCGGAGAACTCGAGGTTCGCGGGCCCTGGATCACCGGTTCCTACTACCGCAATACCGACCCGTCGAAGTTCGTTTCCGGTTGGTTGCGCACCGGCGATGTCGGTCGGATTGATCCGCAGGGTTACATCACCCTGACCGACCGTGCCAAGGACGTCATCAAGTCCGGCGGCGAGTGGATCTCCTCGGTGGAATTGGAGAACACCCTCATCGCCCATCCGTCAGTGCGGGAGGCGGCGGTGGTCGGCGTTCCCGACGAGCGCTGGCAGGAACGTCCACTAGCCGCAGTGGTGCTGCAGGACGGCACCGAACTCACGCCGGGTGAGCTACGAGACTTTCTGTCCGACAAGGTCGCTCGGTGGTGGCTGCCGGAGCGCTGGACGTTCATCGATGAGATTCCGCGCACCAGCGTCGGCAAGTACGACAAGAAGACCATCAGAGCCCGCTACGCCGACGGGGCCTACGAGGTCATCACGATCTAGCGTTCTGCGCGCTGATAGGCGGTGACGACGGCAGCCCCACCCAGGCCGATGTTGTGTTGCAGTGCGGCGGTGACGTTGTCCACCTGCCGGGCATCGGCGGTACCGCGGAGCTGCCAGGTCAACTCCGTGCACTGGGCGAGACCGGTTGCTCCCAGTGGGTGACCCTTCGAGATCAGGCCGCCGGACGGGTTGACCACCCAGCGACCGCCGTAGGTGGTGTCGCCCGAGTCGATCAGCTTCGGCGCCTCACCGGGCCCACACAGGCCGAGCGCCTCGTAGAGCAGCAACTCGTTGGCCGAGAAGCAGTCATGCAACTCGATGACCTGGAAGTCTTCTGGGCCCAGGCCGCTCTGGTCATAAACCTGTTGCGCCGCTTGGACATTCATATCGTGGCCGATGATATTGCGGGCCGAGCCGTCAAACGTTGAGGCGAAGTCGGTGGTCATCGACTGCCCGACGATCTCCACGGCCTGGTCGGCCAGACCGTGAGAGTCGACGAAGGCCTCCGAGGCCAGCACCGCCGCAGCGGATCCGTCCGATGTCGGCGAGCATTGCAGCTTAGTCAGCGGATCGGAGATCATCTTGGCGCCCAGAATGTCGTCGAGGCTGTACTCCTGCTGGAACTGCGCGTAGGGATTGTTCACCGAATGTTTGTGATTCTTGTAGCCGATCTTGGCGAAATGCTCTGCGGTGGCGCCGTATTCCCGCATGTACTCCCGGCCGGCGGCACCGAACATCCACGGGGCGACCGGAAAAGTGAGTTCGTCCAACGTCACGAGTGCCTTGATGTGATTGCCCAGTGGTGACTCGCGATCCTGCGCCCCGCCGCCCAGCGAACCGGGTTGCATCTTCTCAAAACCTAACGCTAACGCGCAGTCCACCAGTCCGCCGCGGACTGCCTGGGCCGCGAGGAACAGCGCGGTGGAGCCGGTCGAGCAGTTGTTGTTGACGTTGACGATGGGGATCCCGGTCATGCCGAGTTCGTAGAGGGCGCGCTGGCCGCAGGTGGAGTCACCTGCGACGTAGCCGACGTACCCCTGCTGGATTTCGGTGTAGTCCACGCCCGCATCGGTGAGTGCCTTGGTTCCCGACTCGCGGGCCATATCGGGATAATCCCAACCCTCGCGGCCGCCGGGCTTTTCGAACTTGGTCATTCCGACTCCGACGACGAACACCTTGTTCGGCATAACGACCCCTTCCGTGGTGGCGATCGACGCCAGTGTAGGTGAGGTGGGAACCTGTTCTAGTTCTTCGAGGAAACGCGTTAGTGCGGCTCGAGTAAGGCCTGCGGGCCGCGCAGCATCAACTGCCGTCCGATGATGATGCGCTGAATTTCGCTGGCGCCCTCCCAGATTCGCTCCACCCGCAGTTCCCGGTACATCCGCTCGGCGACGTTCTCCCGCATGTATCCGCGGCCACCAAAGATCTGTACCGCCCGGTCGGCGACCCGGCCGGCCATCTCCGAGCAGTACAGCTTGGCCATCGACGCCTGACCGTGCAACGTCTTGCGGTCCAGGCCGGCGTCGATACCGCGAGCCACCTCGTAGAGCAGGCTTCGAGCGGCGAACAACTCGGTCGCGCTGTCGGCTAACATCCCGGCAACCAACTGGTGCTCGCCGAGTGGCTTGCCGTCGACGATCCGATCCTTGGCGAACGCGGTGGTCTCGTCGACCAGGCGCTGTGCCGCGCCCACGCACCGTGACGACACCATGATGCGTTCGAAGCGGAACCAGTCCTGAGTGAACGTCATGCCCTCGCCTTCGGCGCCGACCAGATGCGTTGCCGGAACTCGCACGTTGGTGAACGACACGATCGGATGCTCGTCGGGAATGTGGTGGGTGTACTTCGGGCTGCGCACCACCTCCACGCCGGGGGATGGCAGATCCACCACCAGCAGGACGTGGTCACCGTGGTGGTCGCCGCCGTCCAGGCGGGCCTGGACGAAGACGTAATCGGCGAGGTTGTAGGAGGTGACGTGCCACTTGACCCCGTTGATGATGTAGTCGTCCCCGTCGCGCCGGGCCGTGGTCTCCAGCGCCGAGACATCTGAGCCGGCGAACTCCTCGGTGATCGCGTAGGCCTCATGCTTCTCACCCCGCACACCGGGAAGAAGCCAGCGTTGGAGTTGATAGTCGGTAGCGACATCGGCCCACCATTGCGGTGGGGTGTGCATCACCCAGGCCAGCGCGTTGGTGGCCCGGCCGGTCTGTTCCTGTACCAGAACCTGTTGCAGTGCAGTGAATCCCGGGCCTCCCACCGATGTGGGCATATTGGTGGCATACAGTCCCAGTTCGATCGCGCGATGGTGGTGCTGGGCGGCGAGCTCCTCGGGAAGGTATCCGCCGGCCAGTTCTGCCTCGACCTCGTAGGGGATCAGACTGTCGACGAAGGCCCGCGCGGTGTCCTGGATCCTGATGTCCTCGGCCGTCAACCCATACATCGCCCGCGCTCTCCGCTCCTCTTGACTGAGCGTTCAGTCTATGCCACGGTCTGCTGATATGACCATTTCCGCGAGCGCCGATGTGGTGGTGGTCGGCGGTGGCACGGTCGGGGCATGGACCGCGGTCCAACTCGCCGAGCGAGGTGTCGGGCGTGTGGTGCTGCTTGAGGCCAAAACCCTCGGTGCCGGCGCCAGCAGTCGGGCTGCCGGAATGGTGCGTGCCCAGGGCGGCACCGAAACCGCTATTCGGCTCGGCATGCGGACCCAGGACTTCTATCGATCCACCGGCGACCGCTTTCCACTGGACTGCGGTTTCATCGCCCAGGGGTACCTGATGCCGTGCTTCACCGAGGATGAGGTGTCTCAGGCGCATGAGCGGATCGCGCTGCAGCAGCGTCTCGGCCTGGATGTCGAGTGGGTATCGAGTGCTCAGATCGACAGCCGGGAAACGGGCTTGGCGCCCGGGGTGACGATGGGCGCCTCCTACGCGCGCGGAGACGGCTACATCGAAGCGTCACGCAACGTGTTGGCCTACACCGCCGCACTGATCGCCCACCGCGTCGACATCCGGGAACGGTGCGCGTTCACCGGTCTGCGCACCGCCGGCGGGCGGGTGGTCGGCGTGGACACCTCGTCCGGACCCATCGATGCCGACCGGGTGGTGCTGACCGGCGGTCCGACCCTCGGCGAGGTGGGTGCGCTGGCCGGCGGCCGAATCCCGGCCGGCGGCGCTCGTCACCAGGTGGTGGTGACTGAACCGGTGCCGTCCGTGGATGTCCACCAACTGCCGATGGTGTTCGACGTGACCTCTGGGATCTACTGGCGTCCCGGTGCGGCCGGGGGATTGCTGTGGGGCATGAGCAATCCCGACGAGCAACCCGGTGAGGCTGTGGGTTTCGACCCGGTCTACTACGCGCAGGCCCGCGAACGCATCGAGGAGATCTTCCCCGCGGTGGCCGGTCTGGGCCTGCGGCGTACCTGGGCGGCCACCATCGACTACACCAGCGATCACACCCCGATACTGGGCCCACTGCTCACCGAGGATGGCCCGGTTTCGGGCACGGTGGTGGCAAGTGCGGCCGGACACGGCATGATGTGGGGGCCCGCGGTCGCGGAGGTGGCTGCCGATCTTGTCATCACCGAAAAGTGTTCCTGGCTGGATATCACCGACCTTGGCCTGGACCGGTTCGACGCGCACGGCAACAGTCGCCTGGCACCCGATCCGATCTCCCTGCCGTTCCCGGAAAGCGTTGCCCAACAAGAGAAAGCAAGGATCACCCGATGAGTGAAGCTGTCACCACCCCCGTACTGGCCGATGCCGTCAACGCCGAGTTGGAGGACTGGGGCCCACTGGATGAGGCCACCGGCCATTCGATGGCGACCCACGGTGTCGAACTCTGGGCCCAGGGCACGGCGTCGGCCGGGATCTGGCAGTGTGCGCCCGGCCCGTCGCACTGGGTGCTGGACACCAATGAGGTGATCTACCTGGTGGCCGGCCGGATGACGGTCACCCCGGACGGCGGGGAGTCCAAGGAAATCGGCGTGGGCGATATTGCGGTCTTCCCGCTGGGTTGGTCGGGAACCTGGGAGATCCACGAGACCGTCCGCAAGGTCTACTCGATCTTCTGATCCCGCGCGATCACCAACGCGTCCACCGCGATCGCACCGATGGGTGAGGCGATCACCGGATTGGCTTCGACGGCGTCGATGACGTCGCCGAGTTCGAGCGCCAGTTGCGAGAATCCGGCGATGACGGCGGCCAGTGCGTCGGTATCGACCGGTGGCTCGCCACGCCAGCCGGCCAGTAACGGAGCAATGCGCAGCGAGCGCAGCATCCGCACGGCATCGGCTGACGTGACCGGAGGGCAGGCGACGGCGCGGTCGGCGAGTAACTCGACCATGGTCCCGCCGGCCGCGACCACGATGAGCGAGCCGAAGTTGGCATCGCGGACCACGCCGACGGAGACCTCGACGCCGGCCTGGGCCATGGCGTGCACGCTCACGGCCGGACCCAGACGATCGGCCATCGACCGGTAGGACTGGCTCAGCGCGGTCGCATCGGCGATACCGAGGACCACACCACCCACGTCGCTTTTGTGGTCGGCGGCTGAGGTTTTCAGTGCCACCGGATAGCCGACGGTATCGGCGACCGCCAGCACGTCGTCGAGATCGTCGGCAACGCCGGTTGCAGCGATCGCAATGCCGTAGTCGGCCAGCAGTGCGAACGCCGCATGGGCATCCCAGTCGGGCGCGGCCAGCCGCGATACCCAGCGGCGCTGCCGATCGGGGTCGATGAGCGCGGCGGTAGTACCAGCGGTCAGCGGCCAGGCGGCCAGATGGCCCAGCGCGGCAATCCCGCTTCGCGCATTCTCCAACACTGCAATACCGTTGCTGCGCAAGCGTTCCGCGGTGGGCCTGTCGACGGCGGATGGCACCGACGCCAGCACCGCGATCGGTGAATCGGTGGTAGCCGCAACCTCGATGACGGCATCGGGGTAGGCGGTGTCACCGTCGAATTCGCTGACCAGATCGACGGCAAGTGCGGTCACCGCGACCGCGGGATCGTCGACGATCGCCTTCAGACTGCTGCTGAACAGGGTCCGGGTGTCAGCACCGGTGCCCCACAGGTCCAGCGGATTGGTGGCGAGCAGGCCCTCGTCGAGCAGATCGGTGATGGTGGTCAGCGTGGTGTCGCCCAGTTCGGCGAACGCGACCCCTAGATCGTGTGCGAGATCAGCACACAGCGCCCGTTCGGCCCCGGAGTCGTGGACGGTGGCGATCCCGACCGAACCCGGCCGGCGTCGTCGGCCGGACTCGAAAAGCTCGATGGTGTCACACAATTCGGTCATATCGCTCACCCGGACCGCTCCGGTCTGCGCACAGAAGGCCTGCCATCCGATGTCCTCGCCGGCCAGCGCACCGGAGTGCGCCGCCACCATCTCCCGTCCGCGCGGGGAGTGGCCGACCGAGAGGATCACGACGGGCACGTCCTGTTCGGCGGCACGATGCAGGGCGGCGCGCAGTCTGCTCACCGCGCGGGGTGTTTCCAGTAGCAGTGCGATCAGGGTGGTGCCGGGGTCGTCGAGCGCATAGTCGACGTAGTCGGCGGCGCCGGTGACCAGTTCCTGGCCGGAGGAGACCGCCAATCGGAAGCCGAATCCGCGATTCGCCCGCAACAGGGTGGAGAACGCCGATCCCGAGTGGGTGATCAGTGAAACCCCGCCGGCGGCAAGGGGATTGGGTTCCAGGTATCCCAGCGCCCGCAGTCCGGTCACATTGTTGACGAACCCCATGCACCCCGCGCCGCAGAGCGCCATTCCGGCCGCTGTCGCCACCGCGGAGATCTCCGCCCGCAGGCCCGGGGCATGTGCGGAGCCGAACACGACCGCCCCGCGCGCTCCGGCGGCGGCCGCGGCCTCGAGTTCGTCGCGCAACGCCGCGTCAGGCACGCCCAGGAGCACCAGATCAACCGGCTCGTCGAGGGCGGCCAGCGATGGCACGCAGGCGACCCCGTTGATGTGTTCGTAGCGCGGATTCACCAGATGCATCCGCGCGGAACTGCGCACGCCCTCGACGACCATCCGGGCCCCGAAGCTGTCGGGCCGTGCACTGGCGCCGACGAGTGCCACCGACCGCGCGCCGAGCATCGCGTCCACCGCGGTGCTGCGGAGTCTGCCCTCGGGCGGCCTCGGGGTCAGGAGCGCCTGCCCAGTGCCGAGAGCACCTTCCGGTTGCCGCGCTTCTTATCGGCCAATGCCGCCTTGGCGGCCTGCCAGCCGGGGATACCGCAGACGCCGCCGCCGGCATGGGTGGCCGAACTTCCGTTGTACAGCCCGGCGATCGGGGTGCGATAGTCGGCGTATCCCGGCGCGGGCCGCATGTGGAACAACTGCTCCAGGGACAGTTCGCCGTGGAAAATATTCCCGCCGATCAGCCCGTACTCCACTTCCATCTCGTGCGGGCCGACGATATCGCGGTGGGTGATCGATCCCTTGAAGCCGGGCGCCACCTCGTCGTAGAGGTCGATCAGCCGGTCGGCGTATGCCTCGAGTTCCTCGGTGTGCGGTTCGCTCGCCCACTCGGACGGCACCCACTGGGTGAACAGCGACATGATGTGCGTGCCATCGGGATTCAGCGTTTTGTCCAGCGTGGTGGGGATGACACTGTCGCTGAACGGCGCCAGCGCGGGTCGCCCGCCTCGGGCGTCCTGGAAGGCCGCCTCGATGAACTCCATGGTGGGGGCCATCTCGACCGAACCGGTGTGGTGCTCAGCCTGCCCGCGACTCGGGTTCGCCGTGAAGTTGGGCAACTCGGCCAGAGCCAGGTTGATCTTCACCACCCCGCTGCGGGTTTTCCAGTGCTCGATGTCTTTGACGAAGTCGTCTGGGAGTTCGTGGCGCGGAATCTGATCCAGGAATGCGGTCCGGGGATGCAGTGTGGTCACCACCAGCGGGGCGTGGATCTCATCGCCGTTGTCGAGTGCGACGCCCTGGACGCGGCCGTTGCGCACCAAGACTTTCGATACGCGAGCCTTGGTGCGGATCTCTGTGCCGAAGCTGCGGGCCGAGCGTGCGATGGCGTCAGACACCGCACCCATACCGCCCTCGGGATAACCCCAACTACCCATCTGGCCGTCGCCGACGTCACCGATCGAGTGGTGCGCCATGACATAGGCGGTGCCGGGTTCATACGGACCGGCCCAGGTGCCGATCACGCCGTTGACCGCGAGCGAGCCCTTTATCTGAGGTGACTCAAACCAGTCGTCGAGCAGATCGGCGACACTCATCGTGAGCAGTCGGGTGACGTCCGCGGTACTGCGGACCGTGATATCCCGCTTGCTCCAGGCGAGCTTGGCGAGTTCAGCAAGATCCGACGGACGCCGCGAGCCGACCTTGGGTGGCACCTGCGTCAGCAGCGGTCCGAGGAAATCGCCGAGTCCTTCGAGCCAGGCATTCCACTGCGGATAGGCGTCGGCGTCCTTCTTCGACCACTTGGCAAGCTCGGCATGCGTGCGGGCCGGGTCCTCGTAGATCGTCAGTGATCCGCCTTCGGGGAAGGCCTGGTAGTACGGGCCCATCGGGTGCACCTTGTAGCCATGTCGTTCCAGGTGCAGTTCCCGCGTAATGGTCGGCGGCATCAGGCTCATCACGTATGACAGCCGGGTCACCCGCAGGTGCGGAGCGTCCTCCCACGGCGCCTCGGTGGTCGCCGATCCGCCGAGGGTTCCGCGCGATTCGAGCACCAGGGTCTTGGCTCCGGAGCGGGCGAGATAGGCGGCCGACACCAACCCGTTGTGGCCGCCTCCAATGACGATGGCATCGTAGGAGTTCGACATAGTGCGCCCCATTTCCGTTGGCCCGAGCAGCCATCCTGACTGACTGTTCAATCTAACCGAAGTGTTAGGATTTGAACAAGAGCCAACGCCCACAACGGGGAGGACGACAGGTGGCCGAACCCGCACCGGCAACTGAGAGCAATGAAGCGCGGCGCATCCAAATGTTACGCGCGGCCACTGAACTCATCTGCGAACGTGGCTTTTCCGAGACCCGGATCTCCGATGTGGCCAAGCGTGCAGGTGTGAGTTCGGCCCTGGTGATCTACTACTTCGGAACGCGGGATCGGTTGCTGGTCGATGCGTTGCGTTTTTCGGAAGAAGCGTTCTATGAGGCTGCCGAGGCGATGCTGGCCGAGGTTGCCTCCGTGCGGGAACGTATTTCATTGCTGATCGACTGGACTTGCATTCCGTCGCGCGACGGTGAGATTCCCGGCGCGTGGGGCCTGTGGTTCGACCTGTGGGTGCAGGCCTTCCGGCATGAGGAGGTCAAGGCAGGTCGGGTGGAACGCGATGCCCGGTGGCGCCGGATGATCGTTGACGCGATCGAATCGGATGATGTCCACGGCAGGGTCGACCCGTCGATGTTCGCACTTGAGTTCGCTGCACTGCTCGACGGGTTGTCGATCCAGGTCGCACTGGACGACCCGGAGGTGAATTCGAAGGTCGCCTACGACATCGCGATGCGATTCGCCGAGCGGGAACTCAATCTTCCCGTCGCGGTCCGGCGCACGCGGGCGAAAGCCCATTCGGCTGCCCGCAGTCGGAACCGCTGAGGCGCCTTACTCGGCGTCCCTGCCAGCTGCGGCGGGCACTGATGCCGGACTTGCTCGCAACACCCGGACCGCATCGGGTGCGCACACACAACTCACGACCATGCCCGACGCGTAGCCGACGGACTGCGGTCCGGAGTGATTGGGCACATCGACCACCAGAGCGCTGGACTCGCCGACGTCGACATGTACCTGTGTCGATGCCCCGAGGTACACGACCTCGGTCACGGTGCCGCCGATGACGTTGTAGCCCGCCGGAACTGGATCTTCGGGCTGTTGCACCGTGACTCGTTCGGGCCGGATCACGATAGCGGCCGGTCCGGGTACGCACCCGCTGTCGACTGCCGCGGCGAGCCGTGTGGACATCGCCGAGCACACCGCGGTGCCGCCTGAGGTCTCCAGCACGTGGGCGTCGAAGATATTCGCTGCACCCAGGAATCCTGCGACGTAGGTCGTTGCCGGCGCGGTGTAGATCTCCTGCGGCGGACCGACCTGTTCAACCCGGCCCTCGGCCAAAACCGCGATCTGGTCGCTCATGGTGAGCGCTTCCTCTTGATCGTGGGTGACGTAGACGAAAGTGATGCCGACTTCACGTTGAACCGCGCGCAATTCCAGCTGTAATTGCTTGCGCAGCTTGGCATCCAGTGCCCCGAGTGGCTCGTCGAGAAGCAGCACCCGCGGTCGCAGCACGAGGGCGCGGGCGAGTGCAACCCGCTGCTGCTGGCCGCCGGACAGCTGAGTGGGTTTGCGCTTGGCGAAGTCGTTCATCTGGACGAGGTCGAGAGCGGCGCCGACCCGTTGCTTGGTGTCTGCTTTGGTCGCGTTGTGATAGCGCAACCCGAAGGCGACGTTGTCCCACACGCTCATGAAAGGGAACAGCGCATATGACTGGAACACCGTGTTGACAGGTCGCTTGTGCGGTGGATCCGAGACGACGTCGCGGCCGTCGAGTTCGATACGTCCGGAATCCGGCTGCTCAAAGCCGGCGATCATCCGCAACGTCGTGGTCTTACCGCACCCGGATGCGCCGAGCAGCGAGTAGAACTGTCCCGCCGGGATGTCGAGGTCGATACCGGTGACAGCAGGCACGCCGTCGTAGGCCTTGGCCAGCTTCTCCAGCCGGATCGCGCCGCCGCTCACCCGACCACCCGGCCAGCGGTCAGCCTGCCACCGCTTTGGCCATCCGCGCGAAGTTCGCGGCGAAGCGGTCCACATCGGCATCGTTGTGCTGGACGGACAACAACCATTGTTCGATCTTGCCCCATGGCGGTAGGAAAACTCCGCCGTTGTGCTGCATGAGCCAGTGCAAGTGCCCGATCCCGGTGTCGATCTGCAGGAAATCGCGGAACTCCCGCACCGGCTCGGAGCGGAAGGTCACGCACCCCTTGGCTCCGATGCTGACCACGCGCCAGCCATACCCGTGCTCGGCGATGGTGTCTTCGAGACTGGCCCGCAGCCTGGCGGCGAGTCGATCGAGTTGCGCGTAGCCCGCCGGGTTGAGGACCTCGGAAAGATTGGCCCGGGTTGCGGCCATCGCGAGTGGGTTGCCGTTGAAAGTGCCCACCTGTTCGTAGCGACCGTCGGCGATCGCCGACATGACCGCGGTGGTGCCGCCGATAGCCGCAACCGAGATACCACCGCCCAGGGCCTTGGCGAGGCAGACCATATCGGGTGTCACGCCGGACAGCCCGGTGATGCCGGCCGGCCCCGTGGTGAATCCGGTCTTCACCTCATCGAAAATCAGCAGCGCGCCGGCTGCGTGCAGCAACTCCCGAATCGCGGCGAGGTAGCCGTCGCCGGGGGGGATGATGCCGGCATTCATCATCGCCGGCTCAACGATCATGCCGGCAATCTCACCCGGATGCTCGGCCAGCGCCCGGGCCACCGCCTCGGGGTCATTGAACGGAACGATCACGACCAGATCCGTTATTGCGGAGGGGATTCCACTGTTGCCGGGAACACCGATGGGATGGTCGCGGGGGCCGACCTCGTCGGCTTCCGGCAGGACTGACACCTGGACCGAGTCGTGGTGGCCGTGGTAGCAGCCTTCGACTTTGATGATTTTGTCGCGTCCGGTCACCGCCCGGGCCAGATGTACGGCGTCCATGGTGGCTTCGGTTCCCGAGTTCGCGAAGCGCCACTGCGGCAGGCCGAAGCGGCGCGCCAGTTCGCGGGCGTTCCAGATCGCGTCTTCGGTGGGTTGAGCGAAGTGTGTTCCGCGGCGCACCCGTTCGCTGACCGCGGCGACGATCGCCGGGTGTGCGTGGCCGGCGATGGACGCGCCGTATCCGCCGTGCATGTCGACATACTCGCCGCCGTCGACGTCGTAAATCTTCGACCCTGCGCCGTGGCTCATCCACACCGCCTGCGGCTGCGCGATCTGCCAGTTCGAGGTCGCGCTGCCGGCCAGGTGCTCGCCGGCCTGCGCGATGAGTTCGGTGCTGCGCGGTTGGCGGCGCAGGAACACCTGCTCCTGTTCGGCGATAAGGGCGGCGACGTCGCCCCGGACCGGTCTTTCGATAGCCGGCGATACCACGGGAACCTCCGCTCGATTGCCCTGTCGACCCGGGAAGAGGGAACATGGGCAATTCCTGACTGAGCGTTCAGTCTATGTCAGAGACCCCTCGGCTACAAGCAGGGAAACGCGGGATGATCTAACGACGGGCATCAGCACCCGAAGTGTGCGAGAGTCCAATCACAGAAAATCTTGCGACCTCGGAGGACCGAATGGCAGTTTCCGACCGACCCAGTCCGAGCCGGCGCCAGTTTCTGCAGCGTGCCGCACTCCTGGCGGGCGGCACACCCGCCCTGATGATGTTCCTTGACGCCTGCGCCAAGGGCGACCAGACGTCGTCGTCGGCCACGAGTATGAAAGTCGCGTCGCCGGATAAACCGGTCACCTGGGATATCGCGAAAGACAATGAGCCGATTGCCGCTGGGCTTGCGCCGGAGAAGGCTACGACACTGCAGCTGTACAGCTACGCCGACTACGTCTCACCGGATGCCGTCAAGTCGTTCGAGGAGAAGTACGGCACCACCGTTCAGGTCTCAACCTTCAACGACACCGACGAGGCGATCACCAAGATCCGTGCCGGCAGTGTCGATTACGACGTGTTTTTCCCAAGCTACGACCAGATCGGAAAGCTGGTGAACGGCGCGCTGCTGCGGCCGCTGAACCACAGCTACATCCCCAACATCAAGAACGTCTGGCCGGTATTCACCAACCCGTTCTACGACCAGCAGTGGCGCTACACCACGCCCTACACCGTGTACACGACTGGCATTGGCTGGAACAACACCGTGGTGCCCGCCGATATCGGTGCGCTGAAGAACCCCTATGAGTCACTGTGGGATCCGGCGTACAAGAACAAGACGGCCGTTATCGACGACTGGCACACCGCGATGTCGATGGTCCTACTTAAGCTCGGTATCACCGATGTGAACACCTCCTCTGCGGACAATCTGAAGCAGGTCGGCGAGCAGTTGACCGCACTGGTGGGGGCGACCTCGCCCAAGGTCACGATCACGATGTACACCGATGTGCCCACCGGACAGATCGGGCTGACACAGATGTGGTCCGGCGACATCATCAACGCGCAGAACTACCTGCCAGAGGGTGGCACTGCCGAGGTGCTGCGCTACTGGTTCCCCGCCGACGGAAAAGGGTTGGTGGACAACGATCTGATGGTGATCCTGCGCGGCGGCAAGAACCCGGTGCTGTCCCACCTGTTCATCAACCACATGCTGGAAACCGAATCCGCCAGGCAGAACTTCAAGCAGATCGGCTACCAGCCACCACAGGTGTCGATGAGTCCGGATTCGTTGGTGGCGGATGGTTTTGTTGCGGAGAACATCAAGTCCGCGATCGTTCGGCCCGAGTACTACGACGTCGGCTACCGGATCCTTGAACTCGAGCCCGATAATGACGCGGCGTGGCACAACGTCTGGCGTGCCTTCAAGGCGGGGGGATCCTGACCCGGTGACGCTGACCGGGGTTGCGGCGCGAGCAAAGCCGCAGTCGAAGCGGGCGCGAGGAAGTGCGCTCGGGCCGGCCTTGGCCGTGCCGGGGATCATCTGGCTGCTGCTGTTTTTTCTTGCCCCGCTATATGTGGTGCTGGCTATCGTCTTCGGCCGAACCGACCCGATATTCCGCACCGCCGTGCCGGTGTGGAATCCTCTGCAGTGGAACCCTTCCCAGGTCAACTATGTGCTGAGTCGCATCGCCGGACCCCAGGGTATTTTCGGTCCGGCATTGGTTCGCACCGCAATCTACGTCCTGCTGGCCGGCCTGTTATGTCTGCTGCTGGCCTTCCCTGTCGCCTACTACGTGGCTCGATTGTCCGGCAGATGGAAAGGCCTGTTGTTGGCCGCGTTGATCGCGCCGTTCTGGATCAGCTACATGATGCGCATGCTGGCCTGGGTGAATCTCCTGCAGGACGATGGACTGGTCAACCGGTTGTTCAGCCTGGGCGGCTTTTTCGATGTCCGGACGCATTGGTTGACCGGCCAACCGGTGGTGGTTGTGCTCGGTCTGGTCTACGGCTACGTGGCGTACATGATCCTGCCGTTGTATGCCGGGTTGGACCGCCTGCCGCAGTCCACACTCGAGGCGGCCCGCGACCTCGGCGCCAGTCGATTCGCGTCGTTCTGGCGCGTCACCCTGCCGATGTGCCGGCCGACGATTGTGGCCGCGGTTCTACTGACCTGTCTGCCGATGCTCGGCGACTACTTCACCTCCGACATGCTGTCGGCCTCGCCGAAGACCGCGATGGTAGGCAACCTCATCAACGACAGCGTGCAGTCGCCGGGGCAGACCGGTCAGGCCGGCGCGCTGGTGATGCTGGTTCTGCTGGTCGCGGTGGTTCCGATGTTCTATTACGTGCGTGTCACCGCCCGCGGGGATACGGCATCATGAGAAGCCCGGTCGCGTGGTGGAACGATCCGTGGCGGCCGCCCCGGATCCTGCTGGCGGTCACTTTTGGCTACCTGGCCTGGTCGCTGATCCCGGTGCTGATCGCGGTCATCTTTTCGTTCAATGACGGACGGTCCCGCACCGTCTGGCAGGGCTTTTCGACCCGTTGGTACTTCGGCGATGCGACCAAGTCGGTCTGGCACGATGCGGCGTTGCACACTGCCCTACTCCAGACGTTGAAGCTGGGCGTAATCACCACTCTGATCACGGTGCCACTCGGGGTGATGTTCGCTATCGGGATCGATCGCTGGCGGGGTCGGTTGCCCGCAGGGGCGAACATGCTCATGCTGGTGTCCTTCGTCCTGCCCGAAGTGCTCCTGGCCGTCGCACTGTTGTTCGTGGTGACGTCGCTGCCGTTGCCGATCAAGTTGGGTACCGGTGCCCAGGTGCTTGGTCTGGTGACATTCCAGATCGCCTACCCTGCCGTATTGGTACGGGCGCGCCTGGCCACCATCGGCACCCAATACGAAGAAGCCGCAATGGATCTCGGGGCTTCACCGCTGGCGGCGCTGCGCAGGGTGACGTTGCCGATGTTGCTTCCGGCGATTTTCGCAAGCACCGTCCTGGTGTTCGCCGATGTGATCGACGACTTCGTTCTGGTGCGCTACCTGTCTGGAAATTCCTCGACCGAACCGGTCTCGGTCAAGATCTACAACACCGCGCGCGCCGCACCGACACCGGCGCTCAATGCCCTGGCTACCCTGCTGTTGTTCGCCGCTCTACTGGCGATCACCGTGGGCTACCTCATTTATCGCAGGATGACCCGCGGCGACAGCACGGCCGGCGGTGGTATCGCCGCATTCGCCGGCGAGGCGTAAGCGGTTCGCGGCTTTACCCCAACGCTTGCGGGTACTAAACTGAACGGGTGTTCAAACAATCTGAGGCAGCCCCCGTCCCCGCCGACGCACTTGCCGCATCGCTGGCGCCCTTCGGTTCATCCCGCATGCTTCCGCGGGTGGCCTATGTGGATCCGGCGGTATTCGAGTGGGAGCAGCGCAACATCTTCTCCGGGTGGCACTGCGTCGGCCACGCCTCAGAACTTGACGGCGTCGGCGCGCAACGGGCGGTCGGTACCGGTGCCAACGGCGTCCTGCTGGTACGCGACGAGGACGGGATCGCGCGGGCGTTCGCCAACGTCTGCCGCCATCGCGGGCATGAACTCTTGGCCTGTGGAGCCACCACCAAACGGCGCGGCGTGGTGTGCCCGTACCACTCGTGGTCGTTCAAGCTCAACGGTGAACTGCGCAACGCCCCCGGATTCGACGACCTCGACAATGCCGCGTTCGGATTGACCGAACTTCGGCTCGTTGACTGGCATGGTTGGCTTTTCGTCGACCCCAGCGGAGAAGCCACCGACTTCGCCGAACACGTCGCCGGCACCGAGGAGATCATCAGCCCCTACCGGCCGGAGGAGCTCACCATCGTCGCGCGGCACTCCTACGAACTCGCGACCAACTGGAAGATCATCGCCGAGAACTATCAGGAGTGCTACCACTGTTCGACGATCCATCCCGAGCTGTCCAGGATCAGCCCGCCCACCAGTGGGGACAACGTCCAACTGCCCGGCGACTGGATGGGCGGCTCGATGTTCCTGATCGACGAGGCCGAAACGATGTCGCTCTCCGGACGCAGTGGCGGCGTGGCGATCAAGGGTCTGTCCGAACAGGAACTGCGCACCGTGATGTATCTGGTCGGGTTCCCCAACCTACTGGTGAGCCTGCACCCCGATTATGTGATGACCCACCGGATGACCCCACTGGCCCCGGATCGCACCTACGTGGAATGCACCTGGGCGTTCCCGAAGGATGCGGTCGAACGGCCCGACTTCGACCCGTCCTACGCGGTGGACTTCTGGGATCTGACCAACCGGCAGGACTGGGCCGCGTGCGAGTCGGTGCAGCGTGGTCTGAGTTCACCGCACGCCCAACCGGGGCCGTTGGCACCCGAAGAAGAAGGCGTCTACCAGTTCGTCACGAGGGTTGCCCGCGCCTATGCCGGGAACCGTTGAGCAACTGCGTTATACGTCCGACTCATCGCCGGAGCCATCGCTAAGACTGTCCAGAGCCCCGGAAGCGAGTTCACGGCCCACGGCGATCACCTCGTCGGCGCGGTGGAAATCCAGGCTTCGGCATGTTGTCCGGGGAATCTCGATGAGCAGATCCGGCGGGTAGGCGGCCAACTGGTGGCGGGCAAGTGCCGCCTGAGCGATCTCGATGGTTCGGTTCATCACCGCGAAACTCCCTAACTTCGGCATCGGCGCATCGTCGGAGTCGTACCCATCGGTGCCGTAATCCTCAGTTGCAGAAGGGGTTTCGGCGGCGGTGCCGAATCGACTGAGTACCGACCGCGCGGTCGGCGTCTCCAACAGCGCCGAGGTACTGCGCAGGAGTCGGTTGAGCCGCTCGCGAGTCGCGGTCGTCTCCAGACCGGCTGCGTCTTCGGCGCGGAGGTCGGTATCGGTTCCGGACAGGCTGACGGCGATGGTGAGATCGGCGTTGACGGCGGCGATCGGCGCCATCGGGAGTGGATCGAGGATGCCACCGTCGGCCAGTAACCGGCCGTCGAGCACATGCGGCGCGACGATCCCCGGGATCGCGATCGAGGCGCGGATCGCGGAATCGACCGGGCCGCGCTGCAGCCATACCGACTTACCGGCGATGAGGTCGGTCGCGACCGCGGTGAACGGGATGGGCAGGTTCTCGATGGTGGCGTCGCCGAGCATGTCGCGGACCGCGTCGAGGATCTTTCCCGCCCGCAGCACGCCGGCGGCCGCTATCGACGGATCAAGTAGTCGCAGCATCGCCCGCTGGGTCAGGGTCTGTGCCCATTCGGTGAACTCATCGAGTGAGCCCGCCGCATACACACCGCCGACCAGCGCTCCCATCGACGAACCGGTGATGCCGACCACCTCATAGCCGCGGCTGCGCAGTTCGTTGATGACGCCGATGTGGGCGTAGCCCCGCGCGCCACCGCTGCCGAGTGCGAGCGCCACACGTGTAGCCATCGCGTAATCGTCGCTATTCCGGTCGGCGTGATTCGGCCATCAGCAGCCGCCGTCGGCGGCGGCCTGGACCGCGATGATCACCGCGGCCTGCTCGGGCTGGCTCAACTCGGCCCACGTCTTCCTGAACGTGGCCGGGCCACTGGAGACCGACGCCTGAACCTCCCTGAGGTACGGCTCCACCATGGTGTGTGGATCGCCGCCCTTGGCCGTCATCCACTCCTTGGCGGCCAGGCAGGCCTGGGCATACTGCTCTTCGGTGGACTGCGCCGGGATGTCGATACGGGTGGTCACGCCACCGGGTGACACGCCGACGGGTTGGCCGCCGGTCGCTGTGTCGGGCTGCGCGGCGGAGGGTGCATGAACCGGTGAATCAGTCCGTGAGCCGCCCCCGGTGGAGCAGCCCGCGAGCAGGGCGACCGCAGCCGTGACCAGTACCACCGAGCCGCGGGGGAAGCGATATCGATTCCGGAGCATGAGAGTCAATCTATGCAACGCTGGCGGCCATGATGGAGCAACCCCTGTTAGTCATTGCGGGTAGTCCTGGGTGACCATGCCGCGGAGGCGCTCCGTTTTCTCCGTCGTCCAGCCCGCCGGCTGCATGACCGCAGCCCAGGCATTGACCACATCTTTGACGTAACGGTGTCCGTGGCCATCGGGTACGTCGACCGCCACTGCCATATCCGCGGATACCTGCAGGAAGGTCACGACGGGAATCCACTTCATATCGTTCGACACGTCGTAGCCGCGCGGTTCACGTAACCAATCCGGTTCGGCGAACAGCAGATCCGGATTGAACCAGGCGATCGGGTCGGAGGCGTGTTGCAGATAGGCGATCCGGGGGTTGCCCCATGGTGCATCCGGGCGGCCCAGATTGTCTGCCCGCGCGGCGAACCGCACATTCTCGCCGTCGTCGAAGATGGGCAACCACTCCGGCGACCCTGGATCGCGGTTAACGGTGACGTTGTCCCGCATCGTGTTCTGGAATGTCGGACCGGAGAACAGCGCACCGTTGGTTCGGGCGATGATGTTGTTGGGGCTCAGGAACGGAGCCTCGCCGCCGAAGGAGCCGAGGCTCTCGCCGAACACCACGATCTTGGGCCGCTGTGCCTCAGGTAACGCCCGCACCCGCGCATCGACGGCCTCGAAAAGAGCCTGGCCGGCCTGGCGGGCGTTCTCCTTGTCGACCAGAAACGACAGCCAACTCGGCAGGAATGAGTACTGCATGCTGACGATCGCGGTATCGCCGTTGTACATGTACTCCAGCGAGTCGGCTTCGGCCGCATTGATCCATCCGGTGCCCGTTGTGGTGGCCACCGCGATGACTTTGCGCTTCAGTCCGCCCTCGCGCTCCAGTTCGCGTGCCGCCAACTCGGCGGTCGCACGAATTCCCTTGGCGGAGTTCAATCCTGCGTAGGCACGGATGGGCTCGACCGCCGGGGCTTTGTTGAAATCTGTGAGTTGCGCGACGGTGGGGCCGCCCCGGATGAAAATACGACCCTGGTGGCCCAGTGACTCCCACGATGCCAGCGAACCCGGGCCGCCGGAGCGCAGCGCCGTGCTCGGAGCCGGATGGTTCGGATCAAGCTCGTCGTTGACGCCGGAGAAGGTCTTGTTCAGCACATCCATTATGCCGCGCACCACGACGCCGTTGAGTAGGGCGATCGACACCGCGAGGAACGCCGCGACCACCGCGACGAAGGAAACTCGTTGCGGTGCAACGCGATTGAGTTGGCGCACGAGGAATCGAATCAGCTTGCCGATCAGTTGGCCGATCTCGACGAAGCCGAACAGAAAAACAACCGCCAGCACTGCAGCCTGCGGGTAGTTGAACCACCGCAGCCGTGGCACGCCCATCAGGTCGCGAACATGGTCCTGCCAGTAGTGAAAGTAGAAGACTCCGAAGCCGAGCGCGAGCGCCCCGGCCACCACCAAGATGGGCCAGGCCCACCGCGGCGCCGGTTTACTGGCCGGTTGGGATCGCATGAACCTGATCAGCCAGACCGCGAACACGCCGAGGCCGTAACCGATGGCACCCGCGGCACCGCTGACGATTCCCTGGAACAGTGGTCCCCGGGGCAGCAGCGACGGCGTCATCGACAGCAGCAGGAACACCAGTCCGACGGCGGTGCCGGTGAACGTGTAGCGACGCTTCCACCAATCCGGTTTGGGCGCCGCGGTTTTCGCCGCGAGGGGTTCTGATTCGGCGACCGTCACCCCGAGAATCTTAGCGGTGGGTGAAGTGAGCAGCCCGTTTCTCGGTGAAGGCTGCCATGCCCTCGGTCTGATCGTCGGTGGCGAAAGCCGAGTGGAACAGCCGGCGTTCATAAAGCAGGCCCTCGGTCAACGAGGACTCAAAGGCCCGGTTGACGGCCTCCTTGGCCATCCGGGACGCCGAACGCGACATCTGCGAGATCGTCGTCGCCACAGCGTTGGCCTGGGCCAGTAGGTCATCGGCCGGCACCACCCGGGACACCAGGCCGATGCGGTCGGCCTCGGCGGCGTCGATGGTGCGCCCGGTCAGGATCATGTCCATCGCCTTGGCCTTACCCACCGCGCGGGTCAGCCGCTGCGAACCGCCCATGCCCGGTAGCACGCCCAGTTTGATCTCCGGCTGCCCGAACTTGGCAGTGTCAGCAGCGATCAGCACGTCGCACATCATCGCCAGTTCGCAGCCACCGCCGAGTGCATGCCCGGCGACTGCGGCGATCAGCGGCGTACGGACGGCCGCGAGTTTGCCCCACGCAGCGAAGAAGTCCGAGCCGAAGACATCGGAGAACGACAGCTCGGCCATCTCCTTGATATCGGCGCCCGCCGCGAAGGCCTTGGCCGAGCCGGTGATGATGATGGCGCCGATACCGGCATCCGCATCGAATTCTGCTGCCGCAGAGGTGACTTCGGCCATCACCTGACTATTCAGCGCGTTGAGCGCCTCCGGCCGGTTCAGTGTGATGGTGCCGACCCGCTCCGATCGGCTCACCAGGATGGTCTCGTAACTCACGTGTCCTCGCTCTCGTAAAAAGTCAGGTCCGGATCGGCCGGTGCGAAATAGCTCTCTACATCCTCGTCGGTCACTGCGGCCAGCGACACCGGGGACCACTTCGGGTTGCGGTCCTTATCCACCACCTGGGCCCGAATACCCTCCACCAGATCATGGGAGCGCGCTGCCGCGCAGGACACCCGGTACTCAGTGACCAGGGTCTCCGCGAGCGTGTCGTACGCCGCTGCCCGGCGGATCGAGGCCAAGGTGACCGCCAGTGCGACGGGGGAGCGGGTGGCGATGAGGTCGGCTGCATCGTTGGCCGGGTCTGTGTCGTGACCGCGAAGCGCGGCGACGATATCGGTGACGGTCTCGTCGGCGTAGCAGTGATCGATCCAATCCCGCTGTGCGGCAAGATCACTCGGCGGTGGATGTTGGGCATAGGCGCTCAGCGCCGCGTCCACCCCGTCGGCGACGACGGCGGCGGTGAACGCCTGAAGATCGGCGTGTGAAACATAGTGGTCGGCGAAGCCCAGCACGATCGCGTCGGCACCGGAGAACGGCGCCCCGGTGAGCGCGGCGTGCAGGCCGAGCAATCCGGGTGCGCGCGACAGCAGCATGGTTCCACCGACGTCGGGGATCAGGCCGATGCCGACCTCGGGCATCGCGATCTTCGAGGTATCGGTCACCACCCGGACGCTGCCGTGCATCCCGATCCCGAGGCCGCCGCCCATCACGATGCCGTCCATCAGCACGATGTAGGGCTTGGGGAACGCCGCGATGCGGGCGTTGAGGCGATACTCGTCGAACCAGAACCGCCTGGCTTCGGCGCCGTCGGCCTGCACGCTGTGATAGATCGCCACCACGTCGCCGCCCGCGCACAGTCCCCGTTCCCCGGCGCCGGAGACGATGACGGCATCCACCGCGTCGTCTCTCTCCCAATCGGCCAGGGCGGCATCCATGGCGATGACCATCGTGTGGGTCAGGGAGTTGATGGCCTTCGGGCGATTAAGGGTCAAAAACCCGACCCGGCCGTCGATGCGGGTCAGGATCTCGTCGGTATCAGCGATCACCGGGGACTCTCCGTCCGTGAAAAGGTTGGATGTCCTAGTTTTACCAGGAAATTTGACGGCCACATCAACCGGGATGGCAGGTAGGCTTACGCTCGAACGGCAAACCCCGTGCATTTCCCGGGAACTGATCAGGGTGGACGTTCGTTGGCGCAGTGTTTAGTCGGCTCACTTGGAAGGATCCACAGTGCGGGAAAGCAGCAACCCGATCTTCCGTTCGTTGCCTAAGCAACAGGGCGGTTACGCGCAGTTCGGTACCGGCACGGCCGGTGCAGCCCAGCGGGTCGGCTACCAGACCGATCCTTACACCACCCGTGCACCGCAGGCCGGTGTCTCGCGGAACATGACCATCGACGACGTCGTCACCAAGACAGGTATCACCCTCGGGGTGCTGTCGGTGGTGGCGGTGATCTCCTACTTCCTGGTGTCGTCCAACGTCGGGTTGGCCATGCCGTTCGTGCTGGTCGGCTCACTGGGCGGGCTCGCACTGGTGCTGATCGCGACGTTCGGCCGTAAGCAGGACAACCCGGCGATCGTGCTCAGCTACGCCGCGCTTGAAGGCCTGTTCCTGGGCGCCTTCTCTTTCGTGATGGCGAACTTCACCGTCGGTGGCGGCAATGCCGGGGCGATGATCGGCCAGGCCATCCTCGGCACCATCGGTGTCTTCTTCGGGATGCTCGTCGTCTACAAGACCGGCGCCATCCGGGTGACGCCCAAGTTCACCCGCATGCTGGTCGCCAGCATGATCGGCGTGCTGGTGCTGATGCTGGGCAATCTGGTGCTTGGGATGTTCGGCGTAGGCGGCGGTGAGGGCATGGGCCTCCGCTCCGGTGGCACGGTGGCCATTATCTTCTCGTTAGTCTGCATCGGGATCGCGGCATTCAGCTTCTTGCTCGACTTCGACTCCGCCGACCAGATGATTCGGGCCGGCGCGCCGGAGAAGGCCGCCTGGGGCGTCGCTCTCGGCCTGACGGTGACGCTCGTCTGGCTCTACATCGAGATCCTGCGTCTGCTGAGTTACTTCCGGAACGACTAGTTACTGCGCGACGGGAAGGCCTCGGCTCATCGCCGAGGCCTTTTCCGTAGGCGGTTGACTCAGCTGAGCCGCTCGACGACCATCGCCATACCCTGGCCGCCACCGACGCACATGGTCTCGATGCCGAACGTCTTGTCATGCGTCGCAAGGTTATTCAGCAGCGTCGCAGTGATCCGGGCCCCGGTCATGCCGAACGGATGCCCGAGGGCGATTGCGCCACCGGAGACGTTGAGCTTGTCCTCGTCGATGCCCAATTCCCGCGCTGAGCCGAGCACCTGCACCGCGAATGCCTCGTTGATCTCGAACAGGTCGATATCGGAGATCGACATCTTGGCGTGGCCCAGCGCCTTCTTGACCGCCTCGATCGGGCCCAGGCCCATGATCTCCGGCGACAGCCCCGACACTCCGGTCGAGACGATGCGAGCCAGTGGTGTCAGCCCCAGCGCCTTGGCCTTGGTATCGGACATGATCACCACCGCGGCAGCGCCGTCATTGAGCGGGCAGGCATTGCCGGCGGTGACGGTGCCGTCGGGGCGGAACACCGGATTCAGGGCGCTGATCTTCTCGTACACGGTGCCTGCGCGCGGGCCGTCGTCGGTGCTGACGACGGTGCCGTCGGGCAGCGTCACCGGTGAGATCTCGCGGGCGAAGAACCCACTGTTGATGGCCTCCTCGGCACGATTCTGGCTGCGCACGCCCCAGCGGTCCTGGTCTTCGCGGCTGATGCCGGTGTGCAGCGCGACGTTCTCGGCGGTCTCGCCCATCGCGATGTAGACGTCGGGAAGTTCGCCGCGATCCCGGGGGTCGGTCCATGCGGTGGCACCGGCCTCCTTGGCGGCGTCGGCGCGCTCGCGGGCCTCATTGAACAGCGGGTTGCGGGTGTCCGGCCAGGAGTCGGCGTTGCCGCTGGCGAACCGCGACACCGTCTCGACGCCCGCGGAGATGAAGGCGTCACCCTCGCCGGCCTTGATCGCGTGGAACGCCATCCGGGTGGTCTGCAGTGACGATGAGCAATACCGGTTCACCGTCACGCCGGGCAGGAAGTCGTAGCCGAGTTCGACTGCCACCACGCGGGCGATGTTGAAGCCGGACTCGCCTCCGGGCTGACCGCAGCCCATCATCAGGTCGACGATGTCGTGGGGATCCAGGGCGGGCACCTTGTCCAGTGCCGCACGCACCATCTGGGTGGCCAGATCATCCGGGCGCATGCTCACCAGCGAGCCCTTGAATGCGCGGCCGATGGGGGAGCGGGCGGTGGAGACGATGACGGCTTCGGGCATGAGGTGACTCCTGTTTCGGTGACGCGGGGTTGTTGAAAAACCTAGCCCATCCTGGTCTTGCCGACTCCACTCGGCCAGTGACACCACGCTGATACCATGGCGGTATGGCTATGACACTGAGACTGTCCGACGAGCAGACCGCGAAACTGCGCGCCGCCGCCGAACGCGACGGTGTGTCCATGCATTCCGCCGTGCTGAAGGCCGTCGATGATTACCTGGACCGCCGCACCGCGCGCCGCGACGAGATCATCGAACGGATCTTCACCGATCGCGGCGATCTGTTCCGCCGCCTGTCCGATGCATGACGGAGTATCTGGCGCTGGATGACCTCATGGCGCTTGCGGACAGGGGCGGATTCACGGTGGGCGACTATGGCTTGCTGGAATCGGCATTAGCGCGGCCGCAGGCCACCGCCTTCGGGCAAGACGCTTACCCGACCTTTCACGAGAAGGCCGCGGCGCTGTTCCAGTCGTTGGCGGTCAATCATGCCCTGTTGGACGGCAACAAGCGTCTGTCGCTCGCGGCACTGGAATTGTTCTACGAACTCAATGACCACCGCATCACGGCAACCGACGACGAACTTTTCGATCTGGTGATCGCTGTGGCAACCCGAAATCTCGACACCGTGCAGAAGATCGCCGCGACGCTGGCGTCCTTCGTCGATGAAAAACGCGAGCGATAAGAGACTAATCCTCGAGTGCGTCGCGCAATGCGACCAACAACTGCTCTGCCGCCAGTGCGTAGCCCACCGCCGAAGGGTGGTAGCGATCCTCGGAGAACATCACCTCGGAATCGTTCTGGAAGTGCGGCGCCATCAAATCGGCCAGTGGCACCGTCACTCCGCCGGCAGCGCGCACTTCGGCGGTTTGAGCGCGGGCGAGCCTCAGGCCCAGTGATCGGGCCGTCCACCGCAGCGGTTGCGGAATGGCGCCGATGACACCCAGATCCGGGCAGGTGCCGACAACCACCGTCGCGCCGGTGGACCGAAGCCGCTGGACCGCGGCACCGAGTCGGCGCGCCGAAGGCCCGATGCCATTGAGTGCGGTGACGTCATTGGCGCCGATCATGATTACCGCGGCATCCGGCGGAGGCCCAGCGACCATCATGGCGTCGACCTGACCGGACAGTCCTTTCGACGATGCCCCGACGATGGCCTTCGTCGCCAACCGAACCAATCCGCCGGACTGCTCGGCCAGTCCGCGTGCGATCCGCACGCCAGGTACATCTTCGGCGTCGGTACAGCCGTAACCGGTGGCGGTGGAGTCCCCGAAGATCATCAGGTGAATGTCGAACGGCGCGCCGCGCTCCCACCGGCGGACTCCTCCGCCGCCGGGTGCGTAGATGCCGTCAGCGCGGGGTGGGATGTCCCAGGCTTTGGGAATGACGTTGCGGGCCTGTTCGGCCTGACCGGTCAATAAGTTGCGGGCGCCCACGACGGCACCACCGGTCGAGGCGAGCACTCCCGCCACGGCTAGCGCCTTGGTGGTCCCGAGCCATCTGGCCACGGGTGTCAGTCTGGCCCGTTAACAGGGTTTTTCGGTTACGGACGGGTATCGGATACGGAAAGAAATCGCTTCGGAAGTTGTGGTCTGTGTCACAGCTGTCAAGCTGAATTCCCCGTTACCCGTTAGCTGCAATTCGATCGGCCGACGGGCCCGGCACGGCACTACGACGGCACGGCACTACGACGGCACGGCACTACAACTGCGGAGGGAGTGTTGACCATGACCGCACCCAGCAAGGTTTCCCCGGCAACCGCACATAAGGTTCCGATCGCACCCGCGCGACCCCGGCGCTACCCGGTCAGCGATGGTGCCCCGGTCGAGATCATCGAGGACGGCCCCGGCCTCGCGGCTCGACTGGTCTCTATCGGCGCTCGCGCCACCATGTGGCCGGCACTGGCGGTGCTCAGTCATGTTCCGCACTGGCCCTGGCCATTCGGTGTTGTGGACTACGTCGCCCGCGCACTGCTGCCGTCACCGGGCACTGTGCGCGCTACGGTCGGGTTGCCCAACGCTTCGGCCCAATTGGTCCGGGCGCCCGGGGTGCTACCCGCCGATGGCCGCCGCCGAGTCGTGCTCTATTTTCACGGCGGGGCTTTCCTGACGTGCGGGGTGAACTCCCACAGCCGTCTCGCGGGTGCACTGTCGAAGTACGCCGACTCGCCGGTGCTGGTTGTCGACTACCGGTTGATTCCGAAACACACCATCGGGATGGCCATCGACGACTGCTATGACGGATACCGATGGCTGCGGTTGCGTGGCTACCAACCCGAACAGATCGTGTTGGCCGGCGATTCGGCCGGCGGGTACCTTGCGATGGCGCTGGCGCAGCGACTGCAAGCCGAAGGCGAGACGCCTGCGGCGATGGTGGCGCTGTCTCCACTGCTGCAGCTGGAGAAGGATCCCAAGCTCGCCCACCCGAATATCTACAGCGATGCGATGTTCCCGCCCAAGGCTTTCCATGCGCTTGTCGCTCTGGTTGCGCGCGCGGCCGCGAAGAATATCGTCGACGGGGTACCGGAAGGTGTCTACGAACCGTTGGACAATATCGAGCCGGGCCTGCCGCGGACGCTGATCCACGTCTCGGGCTCGGAGGTCTTGCTGCACGACGCCCGTTTGGCGGCTCGGCGGCTGGCCGCGGCCGGGGTGCCGACCGAAGTGCGGGTGTGGCCGGGCCAGATCCACGACTTCCAGATGGCGGCGCCGCTGATACCGGAAGCCACCCGCTCGCTGCGACAGATCGGTGAGTACATCCGCGAAGCCACCGGCTGAGCAATAAGCCCGGCGCCGCCGGCTGAGCAGGGCGATGATCGGCCAGTAGACTCAAGCACGAGTGACACCGCAACGGAGGAGCGGGGATGGCAGGCGGTCTCGTGGGACTGCTCGACGATGTCGCCGCGCTGGCTAAGCTGGCCGCCGCTTCAGTCGATGATGTGGCCGCGGCCGCAGGTCGCGCCAGCCTGAAGGCGGCTGGCGTCGTCGTCGACGACACCGCAGTCACCCCCGCCTATGTGCGTGGGCTTGCCGCTGAACGCGAACTGCCCATCATCCGGCGCATCGCGACCGGTTCGTTGCGCAACAAGCTGCTCTTCATCCTGCCCGCGGCTCTGTTGCTCAGCGCTGTCGCTCCGGTGGTGGTCGAAGTGATCCTGATGTTCGGCGGGTGTTTCCTGGCCTACGAGGGCGCCCACAAGATCATTCACGCACTGCGACACGACGACCACGATCATCACGTGCCGGCAGTACAGGTCGGACCCGAAGCTGAGTCGACGATGATCGCGGGCGCGATCCGCACTGATTTCATCCTGTCGGCCGAGATCATGGTGATCGCGCTCAAAGAGGTCATCACTGAACCGGTGGTGTCCAGGGGGGTGATCTTGGCGGTCGTTGCCGTGGGTATTACCGCGGTGGTGTACGGGGTGGTTGCGCTCATCGTGAAGATGGACGATGTGGGTCTGAAGCTGGCCGAGCGTCCGTCACCACGGTCCCAGCGTCTGGGCCGGCTGCTGGTGGCCGGTATGCCCAAGGTTCTGAACTGGCTCTCGGTCATCGGCACCGCTGCCATGCTGTGGGTCGGCGGGCACATTCTGCTGGTTGGATTCGACGAGCTTGGTTGGTCCGCTCCCTACCATCTCGTGCACCGGCTTGAGGAACTGGTCCACGGGGTGCCCGCCGTCGGTGCCGTGCTCGCCTGGACCGTCAACACCGCGGCCTCGGCGCTGGTCGGACTGGCGGTCGGTGCCCTGTTGGTGGTGGTCGTGGAACGGCTGCCGTTTCGCCGGGCGCGGGGGCAACGCGCCGGCCACGGGGGCTGACGTCCGGGCTTTTCGGTCGCCGCGGTCAGGGGCGGACCGCATCCGCGCCACACACCTGACACGATGTAGGTATGCGAATCGCGCAGCACGTCAGTGAGCTGATCGGCAACACACCACTGGTCCGGCTGAACTCGGTGGTTCCCGAGGGCGCCGGGGTGGTGGCGGCCAAGGTTGAGTACCTCAACCCGGGCGGCAGTTCCAAGGACCGGATCGCGATCAAGATGATCGATGCCGCTGAGGCCGGCGGTCAGCTCATGCCCGGCGGCACGATCGTCGAGCCGACTTCGGGAAATACCGGTGTTGGCCTGGCACTGGTGGCCCAGCGCCGCGGTTACCGGTGTGTGTTCGTCTGCCCGGACAAGGTCAGCGAGGACAAGCGAAATGTGTTGCGCGCCTACGGTGCTGAGGTGGTGGTGTGCCCGACGGCCGTCCCGCCGGATCACCCGGACAGTTACTACAGTGTCTCCGATCGACTCGTCGCTGAGATCGACGGTGCATGGAAGCCCGATCAGTACTCCAACCCCAACGGCCCGGCGAGCCACTACGAGACCACCGGCCCGGAGATATGGGCCGACACCGATGGCAAGGTCACCCACTTCGTGGCGGGTGTGGGCACCGGCGGAACCATCACCGGCGCCGGGCGCTACCTCAAGGAGATGTCCGGCGGGCGGGTCAAGGTCATCGGCGCCGACCCGGAGGGTTCGGTGTACTCCGGCGGCACCGGTCGGCCCTATCTGGTGGAGGGCGTCGGCGAGGACTTCTGGCCCGCGGCCTACGACCCGGCTGTGGCCGATCAGATCATCGCGGTCTCCGATGACGATTCGTTTGATATGACGCGACGGTTGGCCCGCGAGGAGGGCCTGCTGGTCGGTGGCTCCTGCGGGATGGCAGCCGTCGCGGCATTGCGGGTGGCCGCCGAGGCTGGGCCGAGCGCGCTCATCGTGGTGTTATTGCCCGACGGCGGACGCGGCTACCTGTCGAAGATCTTCAACGACTCCTGGATGTCGTCCTACGGATTCCTGCGGACGCCTCTGGACGGCACGCTGCCCGAACCGACCGTCGGCGACGTGCTGCGCGGCAAATCCGGGGGCCTGCCCGACCTGGTGCACACCCACCCGTCGGAGACGGTTCGGGACGCCATTGGGATCCTGCGAGAGTACGGAGTGTCGCAGATGCCGGTGGTCGGAGCCGAACCGCCGGTGATGGCCGGCGAGGTGGCCGGCAGCGTGTCCGAACGTGAACTGCTCTCGGCGGTGTTTGAGGGCCGTGCCCAACTGATCGACGCCGTCGCCCTGCATATGAGCCCGCCACTGCCGCTCATCGGCGCGGGTGATCAGGTCAGTGCGGCGGCCAAGGTGCTGCGCGACGTCGACGCGGTGATGGTGGTCGAGGGCGGCAAACCCGTCGGCGTGATCACCCGCCACGACCTTCTCGGCTATCTCTCAGAAGGGCCCCGACGACGTTGACACGGTAGGGTTGAACCGCATCAATCCTGACGTGGGGAGCCCCGTGACCGAACCGCCCGTACCGCCCGGCAACTTCCCGCCGGCGGGTGACTATCCGCCGCCGCCCGGGAACTATCCGCCGCCGGGGAGCTTTCCGCCGCCGAGTCCCGGTTACGGTCCGCCGCCGGGATGGGGCCCCCCGCCGCAGGGCGCGTACCCGCCGCCCGGTTCCTACCCGCCGCCCGGTTCCTACCCACCGCCCGGTTCCTACCCACCGCCGCCGGCCGGTTCCTACCCACCGCCACCGCCCGGGGACGGGGGCTACTTCCCGCCTCCGCCCGGCTACGGCGCGCCCGCGACTGGGTACAGCGTCGGCGAAGGGTTGACCTGGGCCTGGCAAAAGTTCATCAAGAATGCGGCGCCACTGGTGGTGGCGACCCTGGTGTTCTGGCTGATCGGCCTTCTTCTGAGCTGGGTGAGCCAGACGGTGCTGCAAGCGGTCTCACCCGAGACCTTCACGGCCTTCGACACCGCGGACGGTGTTTTCGAAACGGCGACGCCGACCCTGACCGGTGTCGGTTTAGCCGTGACGATCCTGTCCACCATCGTTCAGATCCTTGTCAAAGGCGGCATTGCATCGGCCGGCTACGGCGGGTTACTGGATATCGCCAACGGACAGCCGGTGTCGATCGGATCCTTCTTCCGGCCCCGCAACGTCGTCGCGGTCATCGTCGCGTCGCTGATCGTCGACATTCTGGCCCTCGTTGGTCTGTTTGCATGCATCCTGCCGGGCCTCGCAGTCTTGGTGTTCACCTGGTTCAGCACCGTCGCGATCGTTGACCGCAATCTGTCGCCGATCGACGGGATCCGGACGAGTATCGACATCGTCAAAAAGAACTTCGGTTCCGTTCTACTGGCGTTTCTGACCTTCGTATTGCTGCACATCGTCGGGTTCGCTCTGTGCGGCGTCGGTCTGTTGGTCACAATCCCGGTCGCCTACCTGTTCCTGGTGTACAGCTACCGTCGCCTCAGTGGCGGCTCGGTGGCTCCGGCGACCGCGTAGCCACATCGACGTCGGGGAGTTTAGGCTCGACGGCGATGTCTGATACCCACCGCCGACACGGCTTCGCCACCAAGGCGATTCACGCCGGCTACCGCCCGGACCCGGCCACCGGGGCCGTCAACGTGCCGATCTATGCCAGCAGCACGTTCGCCCAGGACGGGGTCGGAGGTCTGCGCGGCGGCTTCGAGTACGCCCGCACCGGCAATCCCACCCGAGCGGCGCTGGAGTCGGTACTGGCCGCGGTCGAGGATGGCCGCTTCGGCCGCGCGTTCAGTTCCGGGATGGGCGCCACCGATTGCGCACTGCGGGCGGTGCTGCGACCCGGCGACCACATCGTGATCCCCGACGATGCCTACGGCGGTACCTTCCGTCTGATCGACAAGGTCTTCCGAGAGTGGGGTGTGCACCACACGCCGGTGCATCTGTCCGACCTCGACGCGGTACGGGCGGCGATCACTGCCGACACTCGGATGATCTGGGTGGAGACGCCCACCAATCCGCTGCTGTCGATCGTCGATATCGTCGCGGTCGCCGAGATCGGCCATGCCGCAGGGGCATTGGTGTTGGTGGACAACACCTTTGCCTCACCCGCATTGCAACAACCGTTGACCCTGGGTGCCGACATCGTGCTGCACTCGACGACAAAGTACATCGGTGGGCATTCCGATGTGGTGGGTGGTGCGCTGGTGACCGACAGCGAGGAACTCGACACCAAGTTCGCGTTCCTGCAGAACGGCGCCGGCGCGGTACCCGGTCCGTTCGATGTCTATCTGACGATGCGCGGGCTCAAGACATTGGAGTTGCGGATGCAGCGACACTGCGACAACGCAGTACAGGTCGCCGCCTTCCTCGCCGGACATTCGGCGGTGAGTCAGGTGCTCTACCCCGGTCTGGCCGGGCACCCCGGTCACAACGTCGCCGCCCGGCAGATGCGCGGTTTCGGCGGCATGGTGTCGGTTCGGATGAGTGGTGGTGCGGAGGCGGCGCGCAAACTGTGTTCTCGCACAGAGATTTTCATCCTCGCCGAGTCGCTGGGCGGAGTGGAGTCACTCATCGAACATCCCAGTGCGATGACGCACGCATCGACGGCTGGCTCGCAGCTTGAGGTTCCCGACGATTTGGTCCGGCTGTCGGTGGGCATTGAGGATCCGGCCGATCTGCTCGCAGATCTGCGCGACGCCCTAATCTAGGGCCGGCAGCACCGCGGCGGCGGTCAGTGCGAGGTTCACCTCAGCGGTGTTCGATCCGGCGTCCCAGTGGCCGACAGTGATTTCACCGGCCCGGCGCAGGCCCTCGTCGCTGATATCCAGTACGGCGGCCAGGCCGCCGATCCGATGCAACAGGCCGATGAGTGCCGCGGTGACCGCATCGGGCCGGCGTTGGCCAGACAGCGCCGTTTGCAGAGCGTAGCGGACGGCATCGACGCGGCTGCGGTTCTTCACCGGCCACGCATAGGTGTTGCGGCGCAACCGATGTGACGACAATCCGACCTGGTGGATCTGGCCCGTCCGCAGTAGTTGATCGAGCACATCGTCTTCGGCATGTTTGCGAATCTTGGCGAGCGCCGCGGCCGGGGTGATCGGCCCCTGTGCCAGCAGCGCCAAGGTCGGCCGCACGGCCGGATCCAGTGGGACCGGGCCTTCGAGTGCGAGTAGCCGCCCGGCTTCCACCGGTTCGGTCGGAAGCGCGGGACGGACCCGGCAGTCGTAGGAAAGGTCGAGGATCACCGCTGCGGCGAGCACCCGGGTGAGCCGGGAGCGGTCTAACTGCGGCTGCGCAGAGGAATTGTCAAGCAGAAGTAGCAGCAGATCCTCGGCGATACGCGCCATGGGTGTCCGACGGACTAGGCGTGATACGGCTCGGCGCTGACCAGCGTGACCTCGACGGTGCTGCCATTGGGAACCGTGTAGGTGCGCTTGTCACCTACCTTGGCGTTGAGCAGTGCCGCGCCGATTGGGGAGTTGGGCGAGTACACCTCGAGATTGCCATCGCCCACGCCTTCCTGGCGGGTGGCGATCAGGAACGTCTCGGTATCGGTCTTCTTGCCGTTGTAGTAGACCTTGACGACCGAACCGGGCAGGGCCACACCGGATTGCTTGGGAGCCTCGCCGACCTTTGCGGTGTTGAGCAATTCCTGCAACTGGCGGATTCGGGCCTCTTCCTGGCCCTGCTGCTCACGCGCGGCGTGGTAGCCGCCGTTCTCCCGCAGATCGCCCTCTTCGCGGCGGTCGTTGATCTCGGCCGCGATGATCGGACGGTTGGCGATCAACTGGTCGAGTTCGGCCTTGAGTCGGTCGTAGGACTCCTGGGTCAGCCAAACCACCTGGGTATCGCTCATCTCGTCGCGCTCCTCAATCATGTGTTCCGCGATGTCTGCGGTGCAGTCATCAGCCGCTGCCGGGAACTGCGGTCTGGTCCCGCGTGTATCGCCGCCTTCGGAAAGCCACGAACCGTATCCAAGGGCACGGTCGCGCTAATGCAGCAATACACGGCTCCCAGCAGGAACCGTGTAGTGACCCGAATTGTAGCACCGGCGCCGTGGGCGTACTTTTCGTTTCTGCGCTTCCGGGATGCGGCCGGTTCGGCCTACGGCGCGCGTAGATAACGCGGAATGTCGGTGCCGCAGCCGTAGATATCGCCGACGAATGGCTGCCGGTATGCCGTGACGGTAGCGGTGACCTGCACGGTCTTGGCTTCAGAAGGCCCGATCAGGACCTCCCGCCGGCCGGTCTCGGCACCGTCGTGAGAGCGCGCTCGCACGATACACACCACCGGGATTGCCGGGTTATCACGCGTGACGCTGATCGTGACCGATACGGTCTGTTCGTCGAGAACGTCAAACGCACCGGTTTTGCCCTCGACGGCAGTGCCCTCGAAGCGCTGATAGGTGGTCGCCGCTACGGCCACTCCTGCCACGACGGCCAGTGTGGTCAGCGCAATCGTCAACCGGCGCCGCTTGACCGGTGTCATGGGCGACCGGCCGTACCGCGACGAAGCCACGGGCGTCTCGGCCATGGGTGCAGTGTGCCTGCCGGCAGTGACCGGGATTGCGGGCACCCCTGCCCCTGATGGAACTATGGGGTCCGCAACAACTACTGGTCCACCACAACTATGGGGTCCACGACAATGGCCGGCCGTAACGGGCGGCGGTGAGAACACGTAGAGGAAAGATGTGACCGAACGGCGGTTGATGGCGGTTCACGCCCACCCGGACGACGAGTCCAGCAAGGGTGCGGCGACGATGGCGCGTTATTCCGACGAGGGCGACCGGGTTCTGGTGGTCACCCTGACCGGCGGCGAACGCGGCGACATCCTCAATCCGGCACTGGACCTTCCCGATGTGCGCGATCGCATCGCCGATGTTCGGCGTGACGAGATGGCCAGGGCCGCCGAGATTCTCGGTGTCGAACACCGCTGGCTCGGATACGTCGACTCCGGCCTGCCGCAAGGCGACCCGCCGCCACCGTTGCCAGAGGGCTGCTTCGCACTGGTACCGCTGGACGAACCGGTGGCCAGGCTGGTGCGGTTGATCCGCGAGTTCCGGCCGCACGTGATGACGACCTACGACGAGAACGGCGGTTATCCGCACCCCGATCACATTCGCTGCCATCAGGTTTCGGTAGCCGCCTTCGAGGCCGCCGCCGACCATGAACTTCACCCCGAGGCCGGGCCGCCGTGGGCGGTGCCCAAGCTGTACTACACCCACGGCTTCATCCGTCAACGGATGCAGACGTTGCAGGACGAGTTCGCCAAAAACGGTCGAGAAGGGCCATTCGCGCGGTGGCTGGAGAACTGGGATCCCGAGCACGACGCGCTCTCGGCCCGCGTCACCACGCGGGTGCGCTGCGCCGAACACTTCAGCCGGCGCGATGACGCTCTGCGGGCGCACGCCACCCAGATCGACCCGGCGGGTTGGTTTTTCGAGACGCCACTGGAATGGCAACATCGGCTCTGGCCGACCGAGGAGTTCGAGTTGGCCCGCTCCCGGGTACCCGCGGAATTACCCGAAGACGATCTCTTCGCCGGAATCGAGGTCTTCGAGTGAGCCTGGATTTTCGACTCATCCAGACCCTGACCACACTGCTGGCCGAGGACCCGACGAAGACCGGACCCGATTTCGGCAAGGCCAGTCCGGTTGGTCTGCTCATCGTGGTGCTCTTGCTGTTCAGCGTGTTCGCTCTGGTGTGGTCGATGAACCGGCACCTGAGGAAGATCCCGGCGAGCTTCGACGGACTTGATGGTGCCGACGGCGCAACCGACGATCAACGGGACGCCGCCGGCGCTGGCGCCGAGTCCGCCGACGGCGCTGGCGCCGAGTCCGCCGCCGCCGACACCCCGGAGCGCCCGGGTGAACCCGGTGGGTAACACCCTCGCCGCGGCGACCAGTCCATATCTGCGCCAGCACGCCGACAACCCGGTGCACTGGCAGCAGTGGAGCGCCGACGCGCTCGCCGACGCGGTCCGTCGCGACGTGCCGATCCTGCTGTCCATCGGATATGCGGCCTGTCACTGGTGTCATGTCATGGCACATGAGTCGTTCGAAGACGAGTCGGTGGCGGCGGTGATGAACGAGTTCGTGTGCATCAAGGTCGACCGGGAGGAACGCCCCGACCTCGACGCGGTGTACATGAACGCCACCGTGGCGCTGACTGGGCACGGCGGTTGGCCGATGACGTGTTTCCTCACCCCGGACGGTCGGCCGTTCTTCTGCGGAACCTATTACCCCAAACCGCAGTTCCTGCAACTGCTCGGGGCGGTGGCCGAAACCTGGCGGGAGCGCCGCGGCGAGGTTGAACAGGCTTCCGATCACATCACGGGCGAACTTCGCCGGATGGCTGCCGGACTATCCGGCGATGGGATCGAGGTAGCGCCCGCGCTGTGTGATCAGGCCGTCGAATCGGTGCTGCGCGATGAGGACACCGCCCGTGGCGGCTTTGGGCCGGCACCGAAGTTTCCGCCCTCGGCTCTGCTGGAAGCGCTGCTGCGGAACTTTGAGAGGACCGGTGCGGTGGCGCCGGTCGATACGGTGCGGCGCACCTGCACGGCGATGGCGCGCGGCGGTATCTACGACCAACTCGCCGGCGGTTTCGCCCGCTACAGCGTCGACGCGCAGTGGGTGGTGCCGCACTTCGAGAAGATGCTCTACGACAACGCGCTGCTATTGCGCGTGTACGCGCACTGGGCCCGGCGCACAGATGACCCGCTGGCTCGCCGTATCACTGCAGAGACGGCGGCATTCATCATCGGTGATCTGGGCGACGGCGGGATGTTCACCTCATCGTTGGACGCTGACGCCGCCGGATCGGAGGGCTCCACCTACGTGTGGACGCCCAGGCAGCTGCGCGATGTGCTCGGTGATGGCGACGGACGTTGGGCCGCAACTGTTTTCGGTGTTACCGACGCCGGAACGTTCGAGCACGGAAGCTCCGTACTGCAATTGCCAGCCGATAGTGATCCGCTGCCGGATCAGGCCGACCGTTTCGCGCGGGTGCGTTCGATGTTGCTGGCGGTGCGGCTGACCCGTCCGCAGCCGCCGCGCGATGACAAAATCGTCACCGCGTGGAACGGTCTTGCGATCACCGCGATGGTTGAGGCCGGAGTCGCACTGGGGGACCGCAACCTGATCGAGGCGGCCGGCCGGTGCGCGCTAACGCTGCTCGATCTGCATCTGGCCGACGGCCGACTGCGCCGGGCGAGTCTCGGCGGTCGGGTCGGGGACAGCGCGGCGATCCTGGAGGATTACGCGATGCTGGCCACCGGTCTGCTGACGCTCTATCAACACGATGGTGATGAGTCGTGGCTGACGTCGGCCACCGGGCTGATTGACATGGCCCTGGTGCACTTCGCCGATTCCGACCGGCCCGGCCGGTGGTTCGACACCGCCGATGACGCCGAACAACTGATGGTGCGTCCCGCCGATCCGATGGACGGGGCGACTCCGTCGGGGGCGTCGTCGATCGCCGAGGCACTGCTGGCGGCCGCCCATCTCGTCGACGCCGACCGCGCTAGCCGCTACCGCGAAGCCGCCGCCGCCACGCTGCTGGCCCACTCGCCGCTACTGGCGCGGGCGCCGCGGGGATCCGGACACTGGTTGGCCGTGGCCGAGGCCGCGGTGCGGGGCCCGATCCAAGTCGCGGTCGCCTGCTCGGGTCAGGACTCGGAGTTGCTTGCCGCGGCACGCCGATTGGCACCCGGTGGGGCGATCGTCGTCGGTGGCCCGGCGGATTCGATGCCGCTGCTGGCCGGGCGTGACCGGGTGCGTGGCGTCGACGCCGGCTATATCTGCCGCGGCACGGTATGCGACCTGCCGGTGACAACCGCGGCGGAACTGTCCGCGGCGCTCGGGGTGCCCGTGTAGCGTGGCGCCATGGTCAGCGTCGAAGACATCACCAATGCCGTCAATCGCTATCTCGAACTCGTTGCCACCGGGACCGCCGATGAGATCGCGGCGCTCTATGCCGAAGATGCCACCGTCGAGGATCCGGTAGGCGGCGGCGAGGTGCACATCGGCCGCCAGGCCATCCACGGTTTCTACAAGAACATCGAGAACATCCCGCGCGCAACGGAATTGCATGCTCTTCGGGTGGCCGGCCACGAGGCGGCGTTCATGTTCGCCATCACCGTTGGTGGCGACGGGGGCAAGATGCGTATCGAACCGATCGACGTGATGGTTTTCAACTCCGAGGGCAAGATCACCTCGATGAAGGCCTACTGGTCACCGGCCTACGTGACGCCGCTGCAGTAGCTCAGAAAACCGCGAGCCAGATGGCGATGTAGTGGCAGATGGCCGCTACCGCGGTACAGGCGTGGAAGAACTCGTGGTGGCCGAATGTCGTCGGCCACGGGTTAGGCCATTTGAGTGCGTAGAGCACCCCGCCGATGCTGTACAGCACCCCGCCGACGATCAAAAGAATCACCGCCGCCAGACCGGCGCCGTTCATGATCGGCCCGATGAACCACACCGCGACCCAGCCCAACAGCAGATACAGCGGAACCCCGACCCAGCGTGGCGCCGAGGGCCAGAACATCTTCAGCACGACCCCGGCCAATGCGCCAGCCCACACGATCCAGAACAGCAGCCAACCATCCTGTTCGGGCAGGGCCAGCAGGGCGAACGGGGTGTAACTGCCGGCGATGAAGACGAAGATCATCGAGTGGTCGAGTCGCTTCATCCACTTGTGGGCGGTTGCTGAGCGCCAGTGCACGCGGTGGTAGGCACCACTGACCGCGAACATCGCCACCAATGTCAGGGTGTAGATCAGAGTGGCTATTCCGGCCCGGTTGGACTGGGCCGACCAGGACGCCGAGACCAGTGCCGCTCCGGCGACGGCCGCGATGAACGCCGAGTACACGTGAATCCAGCCGCGGGCCCGCGGCTTTCCCAGGAACTCGGCGACCCCGTCGACGACGGCTTCGGGAAAGTCCTCGGCCTCGGTCCCCGTGGTCATCGCGATCTCCGTTACCGCCGGGAGGGCCTGCGCCCCCACTGCCTCCACACGGCCACAGTAGTCTGGGTTGTCGTGGAGCTCATTCCGCCGCGACTCAAGGAGCCGGCCTACCGGCTCTACGAAATGCGGTTGCGGCAAGAACTCGCACTCTCGAAATCCGCACTTCCGCGTCATATCGCGGTGCTGTGCGACGGCAACCGGCGCTGGGCCCGTGATGCGGGCTACGACGATGTCAGCTACGGCTACCGGGTGGGAGCCGCGAAGATCGCCGAGATGCTGCGGTGGTGCGACGAAGCCGGCATCGAGATGGCGACGGTCTATCTGCTCTCGACCGAGAACCTGCAGCGCGACACCGATGAGCTGACGGCCCTCATCGAGATCATCACCGAGGTGGTCGAGCAGATCTGTGCGCCGGCCAACCGGTGGACCGTGCGCACCGTCGGCGATCTGGAACTTCTCGGCGAACAAGCGGCCCGCCGACTGCGCGATGCGGTGGACTCTACGGCTGGGGCCAGCGGCAGCTTTCATGTCAACGTCGCCGTCGGCTACGGGGGGCGTCAGGAGATCGTCGACGCCGTCCGCGCACTGCTGGGCAAGGAGGTTGCCAACGGTGCCTCCGCCGAGCAACTCATCGAGGCCGTCACCGTGGACGGCATTTCGGAGAACCTCTATACCTCCGGCCAACCTGACCCGGACCTGGTGATCCGGACGTCCGGCGAGCAGCGGTTGAGCGGATTCCTCCTGTGGCAGAGCGCATATTCGGAGATGTGGTTCACCGAGGCGCATTGGCCGGACTTCCGCCGCGTGGACTTCCTGCGGGCGCTGCGCGATTACAGCCGCCGACATCGGCGCTTCGGCGCTTAGTCGTCGCTTGTCTGAGTGTCAGAGCTTGCGGAGACGCAGCCGGTTGATGGAGTGATCGGCGTCCTTGCGCAGCACCAGCGTGGCCCGCGGACGGGTGGGGAGGATATTCTCAATCAGGTTGGGGCGGTTAATGGTTCGCCAGATGTCACGGGCCGCGCTGGCCGCCTGCTGGTCGGTCAGGCTGGAGTAATGATGGAAGTGCGACGCCGGGTCGGCGAAGGCGCCCGCGCGCATGGCCAGGAACCGTTCGGCATACCACTGTTCGATGTCCTCGATGCGGGCATCGACATACACCGAGAAGTCGAACAGGTCCGAGACCATCAGTCGGGTACCGGTCTGCAGGACGTTGAGGCCCTCGAGGATCAGGATGTCGGGGTGGGTGACGACATGTTTGTCGTCGGCCACGATGTCGTAGATCAGGTGTGAGTACACCGGCGCGCACACCTGATCTGATCCTGACTTCACCGACGTGACGAACCGCATCAGTGCGCGCCGGTCATAACTTTCCGGAAATCCTTTGCGGTGCATGAGGTTTCGCCGGGCCAGCTCGGTGTTGGGGTAAAGGAAACCGTCGGTGGTCACAAGGTCAACCCGGGGGTGGTCCTCCCACCGGGACAGCAAAGCCTGCAATACACGCGCGGTGGTCGACTTGCCGACCGCGACGCTGCCGGCGACGCCGATGACGAAGGGCACCGGCCGGTCTGGATTCTGCCGGGGTTCGCCGAGGAACTCCGAGGTTGCGGCGAACAGGCCTTGTCGGGCGGCCACCTGCAGGTGGATCAGCCGGGCCAGCGGCAGGTAGACCTCTTCGACCTCGAGCAGGTCGATCTGCTCGCCGATTCCGCGTAGGCCGACCAGTTCCTCCTCGGTGAGCTTGAGCGGAGTCGACATCCGCAGGGCCCGCCACGCAGCCCGATCGAACTCCACGTAGGGGCTGGGTTCGCTCAGCCGCGCCATAGGACAAGTGTTGCAGTTAGCGTGGATGCCATGGAGCCCGACCACCTCATTGACGAATACCTATTGCTCGGCTTGCGGTTCGACCGCATCGAGGAAGGCTACGTGGACGCCTTCACCGGCGACCCCCGGCTACGTCGGCAGGTGGCCGATGAGCCCGCCCCCGAGCCGGCCGGGCTGGCGCGGCAGGCCGACCGACTGCTGGCTGGGCTAAGCGGGGTTCCGCGCAGCTCGGATCCCGGCGGGGGGTTCACCGATCAGCGAGCGGACTTCATTGCCGCCCATCTGCGGGCGCTTGGCTGCGCCGGTCGGCGCTTCGCCGGCGAGGACATCGGATTCGTCGACGAGGTGCGCCATTACTTCGACGTGGAGATCAGCCGGGGAGAACCGGATCGCTACCGCGCCGCCCACGCCCGCATCGACGAGGTGCTCGGCGGCACCGGTGGGCTGGTCGAACGGATGGAGGCTGACCGCCGGGCCGACGAGATACCCGCGGACCGTCTCGAGGACTGCGTCCGCGCGTTCTCCAGCGCCCTGCGCGATGTCGTGCGGTCCACCTACCCGCTGCCCGACACCGAGACCGTGGTCTACGAGGTGGTGACCGACAAGCCGTGGTCGGGTTTCAACTACTACGAGGGCGACTACCGCTCGACGGTGGCCATCAATGCCGATCTCAAGCAGCAGATGTCCAACCTTCCCGGCCTGGTGGCGCATGAGTCCTACCCGGGCCACCACACTGAGCACTGCCGAAAGGAAGCCGGATTGGTCGCCGGTCTCGGCCACGGCGAGCAGACGATATTTCTGGTGAACACACCGCAGTGCCTGATGGCTGAAGGGCTGGCCGATCTGGCCCTGCATGCTGCGGTGGGCCCGGGCTGGGGTGTCTGGGCGGCGGAGATTTACGCGGACCTCGGCCTGCGGTTCGACGGGGAGCGCGCCGAGGCGCTCTCGCAGGCGCGAGCGGCGCTGGCCGAGGTCCGCCAGGACGCCGCGCTGATGCTGCACGACGAGCATCGGGATGTCGACGATGTGGCGGCGTTCCTGCAGCGCTGGCTTTTGGTCGACGACACCCGGGCACGGCAGTCGCTGAGGTTCCTGTCCTCTCCGCTGTGGCGCGCCTACACCAGCACCTACGTCGAGGGTTACCGCCTGCTGCGAACCTGGCTGGAGGATCGGCCTGCGGACGTCGGCCCGACCGAGCGGTTCGGCCGGTTGCTCGACGAGCCGCTGATTCCGTCTTCGTTGCGCGCCGAACTGACCGCCTGATCTCGCGGCCGGCTACCACTGGGACGGTTGGGATTAGTGAGGTACGACGCACCGGTGGCCAGAGCCGCTGATGACCGAGACCGGCCGCGGCGACTAGGATTCGCGGCATGACTATCGACGCCATCGTGTCAGCCACCGCTGCCCCCGGAGCCGACTATGCCGCCACCGCAGGCGAGGCCTACCGGGCGGCGTTAAGTGTCATCGAGTCCGTCGAGCCGCGGATCGCGGCGGCCACCCGCAAAGAGCTTGCCGATCAACGTGATTCGCTCAAACTGATCGCCAGCGAGAACTACGCCTCGCCTGCCGTGCTGCTGACCGCGGGCACCTGGTTGTCGGACAAGTACGCCGAGGGCACCATCGGCCACCGGTTCTACGCCGGCTGCCAGAACGTCGACGAGGTCGAGTCCATCGCGGCCGAGCATGCCCGCGAACTGTTCGGCGCCCAGTACGCCTACGTACAGCCGCACTCGGGTATCGACGCCAACCTGGTCGCGTTCTGGGCCATCCTGGGCACCCGGATCGAGGCCCCCGCCCTGACCGAGGTCGGGGTGAAGAACGTCAACGACCTCTCCGAGGCGGAGTGGGAGCGACTGCGCGCCAAACTCGGCAGCCAGCGGTTGATGGGGATGGCCTTGGATGCCGGTGGGCATTTGACCCACGGGTTCCGGCCGAACATCTCCGGCAAGATGTTCCACCAGCGCAGCTACGGCACCGACCCGTCGACCGGGTTGCTCGACTACGACGCCATCGCCGCCGCTGCGCGCGAGTTCAAGCCGCTGATCCTGGTCGCCGGATATTCGGCCTACCCGCGCCGGGTGAACTTCGCCACCATGCGCGAGATCGCCGACGAGGTGGGCGCCACGTTCATGGTCGATATGTCCCACTTCTCCGGGCTGGTGGCGGGCAAGGTGTTTACCGGCGACGAGGATCCGGTGCCGCATGCCCACGTCGTGACGTCCACCACGCACAAGTCGCTGCGTGGACCTCGCGGTGGCCTGGTCCTGGCCACTGCCGAATACTCCGACGCCGTCGACAAGGGTTGCCCGATGGTTCTCGGCGGGCCCCTATCGCACGTGATGGCCGCCAAGGCGGTTGCCTTCGCTGAGGCGCGCCAGCCGATGTTCCGGGCTTACGCGCAACGTGTGGCCGACAACGCAAAGGCGTTCGCCGATGGACTGTTGCGCCGCGGCGCACGGCTTGTCACCGGCGGTACCGATAACCACATCGTGTTACTCGACGTGCAGTCGTTCGGCCTGACCGGCCGTCAGGCCGAGTCCGCCCTGTTGGATGCGGGCATCGTCACCAACCGCAACTCCATCCCGGCGGACCCCAACGGCGCCTGGTACACCAGCGGAATCCGGTTCGGGACGCCCGCCCTGACGACCCGCGGTTTCGGGCCGGCCGAGTTCGACCGGGTCGCCGAACTGGTCGTCGAGGTGCTGTCGAACACCACCCCGGATGGCACGTCGAAGGCGAAGTACACCCTGGTGGACAGCACGGCGGACTGGGTCCGGGCGGCGTCGACGGAACTTCTTGACGCCAACCCGTTGTATCCCGGTCTGACGCTGTAACCGGGGAATCGCCGGGGTTCCGGCGACTTTTAAACGTCCGTTAACTTCAGTTACAGTTACCGCATGGCACAGCTACCTGTCGCTAATGCGCTGACCCTCGAACTTGAGCCGGTTGTCGCCGCCAATCTGGCCCGTCACCTCGAGACCGCGGACGAGTGGTACGCCCACGACTACGTCCCGTTCGACCAGGGCCGCAATTTCGCTTTCCTGGGCGGCCAGGACTGGGATCCAACCCAGGTGACGCTGCCCCGCGAGGTCGTCGACGCCCTTGAGGTCATGCTCATCACCAAGGACAATCTCGCCGGATACCATCGCGAACTCGTGGAGCACTTCATCCTGGAGGACAAGTGGGGACGGTGGCTGGGCCGCTGGACCGCCGAGGAGAACCTACACGCCATCGCGATCCGCGATTACCTGGTTGTGACCCGAAACTTCGATCCGACCGCCGATGAGGTCGTCCGGCTGGCCCATGTGATGCGTGGCTACCGCGCCGATACCTATACCCAAATCGAGACGCTGGTGTTCATGGCGCTCTACGAGCGCGCACATGCGGTGTTCCTGCGCAACCTCGAGGCGAGGATCGCCGAGCCCGTGCTCAAGCGGCTCGTGGGCCGGATCGCCGCCGATGAGGAACGGCACGAGGCCTTCTTCCACGAACTGGTCGCCTACTGCCTGGTGCACCATCCTGACCAGACCACCGGCGCGATCGTTCGCCGCGTGGCTGAACTGGGGGTCGTCGGCGGTGACATTCTCGAGTACGCGGGCAAGCTGCACGTGATCGCCGATGCCGGCATCTTTGACCGGGACACCACGTTGACGGTGATCTCCGATCGCATCGCCGCCTGGGGTTTGTCCGGCGACGCGCGACTCAAGAAATTCGTCCGCGCGTAACCCATTGGCGGCGCGCCGCACGAACACGCCGGGACGCATCGGGGTAGCGTCGGATTCGTTAGCTAGCGAGTCCAGAGGAGTGCCTGTGACCGATCCGTACCCGCCTATCAGGACGTATGTGCTTGACACTTCGGTCCTGTTATCCGACCCCTGGGCGTGTACGCGGTTCGCTGAACATGAGGTGGTCGTACCGCTGGTGGTGATCAGCGAACTCGAGGCAAAGCGCCATCATCACGAGCTCGGCTGGTTCGCCCGCCAGGCACTGCGGCTCTTCGACGATCTGCGGCTCAAGCATGGCCGTCTCGATCAAGCCATCCCGATCGGCACCCAGGGTGGCACCCTGCATGTCGAGCTCAATCACAGCGACCCGACGGTACTGCCGGCCGGCTTTCGCACCGATACCAACGACGCGCGAATTCTGACCTGCGCGGCCAATCTCGCAGCCGAGGGCAAGCGAGTCACGTTGGTCAGCAAGGACATTCCGCTTCGGGTCAAAGCCGGTGCCGTCGGACTGGCAGCCGACGAGTATCACGCACAGGACGTGATCACCTCCGGCTGGACCGGCATGTCCGAGCTCGAGGTGGCCTGCGAGGAGATCGACCTGCTCTTCGCCGAGGGTGAGATCGACCTGGCTGATGCGCGAAACCTGCCCTGCCACACCGGAGTTCGGTTGCTCGGTGGTACGTCGCACGCCCTGGGCAGGGTCAACGCGGACAAGCGTGTCCAATTGGTGCGCGGTGATCGCGAGGTGTTCGGATTGCGTGGGCGCTCCGCCGAACAACGGGTCGCCCTGGACCTGCTGCTCGACGAGTCGGTCGGCATCGTCTCCCTCGGTGGAAAGGCAGGCACCGGAAAGTCAGCCCTGGCGCTGTGCGCGGGTCTGGAAGCGGTTCTCGAACGGCGCACTCAACGCAAGGTTGTGGTGTTCCGCCCGTTGTACGCCGTGGGCGGTCAGGAGTTGGGATATCTCCCCGGCAGCGAGAGCGACAAGATGGGCCCCTGGGCGCAGGCGGTGTTCGACACCCTGGAGGGCCTGGCCAGCCCGGCGGTTCTCGAAGAGGTGCTCTCCCGAGGCATGCTCGAGGTGCTGCCGCTGACCCACATCAGGGGCCGCTCCCTGCATGACTCGTTCGTCATCGTCGACGAGGCGCAGTCGTTGGAGCGCAACGTCTTGTTGACGGTGCTGTCCCGATTAGGTTCGGGTTCACGAGTCGTGCTGACCCACGATGTGGCTCAGCGCGACAATCTGCGCGTCGGCCGCCACGACGGCGTTGCCGCTGTCATCGAAAAACTCAAGGGCCACCCGTTATTCGGGCACATCACGTTGATGCGCAGCGAACGCTCACCGATCGCGGCACTGGTTACCGAGATGCTCGAAGAGATCACGCCCGACGCTTTACCGTGACTCCGCGGGTAAACTCAGGTGATGCTGCGCAGACCGCTCGCGTTGATTCTCGTTGCACTTGTGGTGGCCGGCTGCGGCCGGGCGGCCAACACTGCCGGAGTGGAGCCCGTCGACTGCGCGGTGGACAAATGTGTAGCGCTGACCTTCGATGACGGCCCGACGCCGTTCACCGACCGATTGCTGACGGTGTTGAACGACGCCGGCGCCAAGGCCACCTTCTTCATGATCGGAAACAAGGTGGCTGCCAATCCCACCGCTGCCAAGCGGGTCGCCGAGGCCGGTATGGAGATCGGCAATCACACCTGGGAACACCCCAATATGACGACTATCCCGGCCACGGATGTCCCAGCGCAGTTCACCAGGGCCAATGACGCGATTGCTGCGGCAACGGGCGAGGCCCCTAAGCTGTGGCGTCCGCCGGGCGGTCTGACCGACGATGCAGTGAACTCCGTTGCGGCCAGCCAGGGTCAAGCCGGAATCCTCTGGGATGTCATCCCATTCGACTGGATCAACAATTCCGACACCGCCGCCACCCGTTACATGTTGATGACCCAGATCAAACCCGGTTCGGTGGTGCTGTTCCACGACACTTACTCGTCCACCGTTGATCTGGTCTATCAGTTCATCCCGGTGCTGAAAGCTAACGGCTACCACCTGGTCACCGTCAGTCAGCTGCTGGGTGATCGAGTGCCCGGCAGTATCTACGGTGGCCGCGAGAATGGGCCGCCGGTTGCTGCGCTGCACGACGTTCCGGTCGATGAGATCCCCACCCTGCCGGCCACGCCGTCGCCGGCCCCGATGCCGAATTTCCCCATCACCGACATCCCGGGCGCCAACTCCGGCGGGCCCACCAACGGCGTCTGAATCGAACCTCGGGGATGGCGGTGCATAGCGGGACCGCATTGGTCCTCACCCTGCTGGTGATTTGTTATGCCTTAGTCTCCGGTCTGGTCAAGCAATGGTACGTAGCGCCTGCGCTGATCTTCGTCTTACTGGGAATGGCTCTGGGGCCCTTCGGTTTTGACCTCCTCGATGCCGGTGAGGGTACCGAGGGCTACACGGTTCTCGCCCAACTGGCCCTCACGGTCATCCTTTTCGATCAGGCGGCGAAACTTGATCTGGGTCGAGTGCTGCAACGCGGCCGCATCACCTTCCGGTTGCTGATCATCGGAATACCACTGAGTCTGATCCTCGGGGCGCTGACCGCCGCGGTGGTACTACCCGTACTGCCGTGGTGGGAAGCGGTGTGTCTGGCCGCGATCGTTGCACCCACCGAGGTGGCCCTGATCGACGCACTGACCGAGGATCGGCGGATTCCCGAGCAGGTCCGTCGCGCGTTGTCGATCGAGAGCGGGTTGTACGACGGCTTTGCGCTGGCCGCATTGCTCGCCGCGCTGGCGCTGGCCTCAGCGCGTACCGATCCACAGCCCGGACACTGGGGATGGTTCATCGTCCGTACCGAGGTGCTGTCGCTGATCATTGGCGTGCTGGCCGGACTACTGGGTGGTGCAGCCATCGCCTGGTCCTACCGTCGCGGTTGGATGAGTGACACCTGGGCCCAGCTGGCCACGCTGGCGATCGCACTGAGTTGTTTTGAAATCGGGGAGCGCCTGCAGGCCAGTGGTTTTGTCGCCGCCTTCACCGGCGGACTCGCCTTCGCACTGGTTGCCAAGCGCAGTAACGCGCAGGTGCCCACTCAGGTGTCGGATGCGACGGGCCAATTGCTTGAGTTGTTGGTTTTCGCCATGTTCGGCGCGTTCGCCGCGATCGATGGCTGGAGTCACGCTGGCTGGCGAGTGGTGTTATTCGCAGTGCTGGCGCTGTCGGCGGTACGGATAGTCTCGGTTTTGATCGCGCTGACCGGCAGCGATCTGCCGGCCTACAGCCGCGGGTTTATTGCATGGTTCGCACCGCGTGGCATCGGCACCGTGGTTCTTGGTCTGCTGGTCATCGAACGCGGTGAGATCGAACATGTCGACCTGATCAGCCAGGTCGTCGTCGTCACCGTCACACTCAGCTTGTTACTGCACAGCATCACTGCGCCGTTGGGCATCCGCGGCTACCGATCGGTGGCAACGCTGCGCTAACCCTCGTCGCGGACCTTGGCCATTGCCAGGACGTCGAGTCGCTTATCGAGCTCAGCTTCGGAGAGCCTGTCGCCGATCAGGCCGCGGTCGATCACCGTCTGCCGAATCGTCTTGCGCTCCTTGAGGGCCTCCTTGGCCACTGCCGCGGCTTCCTCGTAGCCGATTGCCGAGTTCAAGGGCGTCACGATCGAGGGTGACGATTCGGCCAACCTGCGCAGCCGCGCCTCATCGGCCACCAGGCCGTCAATGCACCTGCGCGCGAACAATTTCGAGACGTTGGTCAAGAGGGTAAATGACTCGAGCAGGTTGCGCGCCATCATCGGGATGTACACGTTGAGTTCGAACGCGCCGGACAGGCCACCCACGGTGATAGCCGCGTCATTGCCGATGACCTGCGCGGCCACCTGGGTGACCGCCTCGGGAATCACCGGGTTGACTTTGCCCGGCATGATCGAGGAGCCGGGCTGCAGATCGGGCAGATGCAATTCGCCCAGGCCAGTCAGCGGACCGGAGCCCATCCAGCGGATGTCATTGGCGATCTTGGTCAGTGAAACCGCGATGGTCTTGAGTGCACCGGATGCCTCCACCAGTCCGTCGCGGGCGGCCTGAGCCTCGAAAGAATTACTGGCCGTGCGCAATTCGGCCAGTCCGGTCTGGGCGACCAGCACGTCGACAACCTTCGCGCCGAATCCGTCGGGAGCATTCAGGCCGGTGCCGACCGCGGTGCCGCCGATGGCGAGTTCACCGAGGCGCGGAAGTGACCCGCGCACTCTCTCGATACCGGCTTCGATCTGACGCGCGTAGCCGCCGAACTCCTGTCCGAGCGTGACCGGAACGGCATCCATCAGATGAGTCCGCCCACTCTTGACGACCAGGCGCCACTGGCGAGCCTTGTCGGTCAGGGATTGATGCAGAACCTCGAGCGCCGGAATCAGTTGGCGCACAGCGGCTTCGGTTGCAGCGATATGAGTCGATGTCGGGAAGGTGTCATTGGAGGACTGCGACATGTTGACATCGTCGTTGGGGTGCACCGTCACGCCGTTGCGGTCGCAGATCGAGGCGATCACCTCATTGGCGTTCATGTTGGAACTGGTGCCCGAGCCGGTCTGAAACACGTCGATGGGGAACTGGTCGTCATGGCCGCCGTCGGCGATCTCGTTCGCGGCGGCGATGATCGCGTCGGCCTTCTCCGCGGACAGCTTTCCAAGGTCCTTGTTGACCTGGGCGCACGCCGCCTTCAACAGGGCCATCGCCCGGATCTGGTTGCGATCCAGCCCGCGGAACGAGATCGGGAAGTTTTCCACGGCCCGCTGGGTCTGCGCCCGCCACAGGGCCTTGGCCGGAACCCGGACCTCGCCCATGGTGTCGTGCTCGATCCGGTATTCGCCGTCTACGGGGGTATTGGGGGTCATGGTTCCTTTTTCTCGTTCCTACGGAAGTCGTCCTGTGGAAGTTCTCGCTAGGGAAGCGGATGTGCGGCCGAACTATCCCCGGTGAAGTCCACCGCCGCGTACTCGTTGAGCTTGGACAGCCGGTGGTAGGACTCGATGGTCCGGACCGTACCGGACTTGGACCGCATGACGATCGACTGCGTGGTGCATCCGCCGCCGAAGAATCGGACCCCTTTGAGTAGGTCGCCGTCGGTGACCCCGGTCGCGCAGAAGAAGACGTTCTCGCCGGACACCAGGTCTTCGGTTCCCAGCACCCGGCTCAGATCGTGACCGCGGTCGAGGGCCTTCTGCCGTTCAGCGTCATCAGTCGGAGCCAGCCGCGCCTGGATCTCCCCACCCATACAGCGGATGGCCGCTGCGGTGATGATGCCCTCGGGCGTGCCACCAATGCCTGCCATGATGTCGGTACCCGAGTCGGGCCTGCAGGCCGAGATCGCGCCGGCAACGTCACCATCGGTGATCAGGCGGATCCGTGCGCCGGCGTCGCGCACATCGGCGATCAACTGCTGGTGGCGCGGCCGGTCCAGGATACATACCGTGAGGTCCGCTACCGAGGAATTCTTCGCCTTCGCGACACGTCGAATATTTTCTCCGATCGGTGCGGCGATATCGATGATGCCGACGGCGTCGGGACCGACGGCGATCTTGTCCATGTAGAACACTGCCGACGGGTCGAACATCGCTCCGCGTTCGGCTACCGCGAGCACTGAGATCGCATTGGGCATACCCTTACTCATCAGGGTCGTGCCGTCGACGGGGTCGACGGCGAAGTCGCAGTCGGGTCCGTCTCCGTTGCCGACTTCCTCTCCGTTGTAGAGCATCGGAGCGTTGTCCTTCTCGCCCTCGCCGATCACCACCACCCCGCGCATCGACACCGTGTTCACCAGCTGGCGCATGGCGTCGACGGCGGCGCCGTCGCCACCTTCCTTATCGCCTCGGCCGACCCAGCGCCCGGCAGCCATGGCACCCGCCTCGGTCACCCGAACCAGATCCAGGGCAAGGTTGCGGTCGGGGGCTTCGCGGCGACTGGCATCAGACATTCGCAGATTGTCCCAGAACCAAGCCATCCGTCTAGACCTGGGATACTGACTTCCGTGACGAGCCCGCCCGACCACGAGCCAGAGGTAGACGTTCCGGCTCCGGAATCTGATGTCGCCGGCCTTCCGGCTGCGGAATCTGATGTCGCCGGCCTTCCGGCTCCCAAACCCGCCAAGCCGAGGCTGCTGCAGGACGGCCGCGACATGTTCTGGTCGCTGGCACCGCTGGTGGTCGCCTGCATTGTGCTGGCCGGGCTGGTGGGGATGTGCTCGTTTCGACCCACCGGACCTGCCGACGGTATGGCCCCGACCTACGACGCTGCAGCCGCGTTGCAGGCCGATGCCGACGCGTTGAAGTTCCCGATTCGGTTGCCGAGGCTGCCGGCGGGGTGGCAAGCCAACTCCGGAACCCGCGCTGGCATCGAGGCCGGACGGACCGATTCGCGGACCGCAGAGCGCCAACGGGCGGTGCTCACCCGGGTTGGCTACATCGCACCGTCGAAGATGTTCGTCAGCCTGACCCAGAGCGACGCCGACGAGACCGCACTGGTTCAGTCGATAAACAATTCCGTTTATCCCGCAGGCGCGCAGGACATCAACGGCGTGAAATGGGTTGTCTACCAAGGCGGTGAGGACGCCGAACCGGTGTGGACCACCAGGCTGGACGGGCCCGCCGGAGCCGCCCAACTAGCGATCACCGGGGCGGGATCCGAAGAAGACTTCCGTACGCTGGCGATCGCCACCCAAACTCAAACTCCGCTCACCGCGAAACGATAGGACTTGGCATGACCGCACCTGAAGCAGACCTCTCCGGCTGGGCCTGTGAGCCGTTCAGCGCCGCCGGATTCACCTATGACGTCTACCGCAAGGGCTCCGGCCCCGGCGTGGTGCTGATCCCCGAGATGCCAGGCGCGCACCCCGGTGTGCTCGCACTGGGGAACTATCTGGTGGACAACGGCTTTACAGTGGTGATCCCGTCGCTGTACGGCACGCCCGGGGCACCGGCTGTTCGGGCCGGAGCGCTCGGTGTCATCGCTCGCGGGTGTGTCGCAAAGGAGTTCGCCGCCTTCGCGACTAACAAGGACCGGCCGATCAGTCACTACCTTCGCGCGCTGGCCCGTGACCTCAACGGCAAGACTCCCGGCCGCGGCGTCGGCGTGATCGGTCAGTGCTTCTCGGGCGGGTTCGCGCTTGCTGCGGCCGTCGACGACAGCGTGTTGGCGCCGGTAATGAGTCAGCCCTCGTTGCCCATGCCGCTGACACCCCGACAGCGTGCCGATTCCGGTATCTCCGAAGCCGAACTCAAGGTCATCGAGAAGCGCGCCGCCGACGAAGGCCTGTGCGCGCTGGGCTTGCGGTTCAGCGGCGACCCCCTGGTGCCGGCCGAGCGGTTCGCGACCCTCAAGGACCGGTTGGGCGACGCGTTCGAGGTCATCGAACTCGACTCATCGAAGGGCAACCCGGGCGGTTTTGGCCGGATGGCCCATTCGGTGCTGACCCTGGAAGTGCGCGAGACGCCCGGCAACCCGGCCTATCAGGCACGCAAGCGCGTTGTGGAGTTCCTCAAGGAGCGGCTGGGTTAGGCACCAGCTCAGTTGCGGCCGGATCGGCGACAGCTGATTCCAGCGTGGGCGCTGGGGCAAGCTCTTTCTTTCTGCGCCGGAACAATTTTCGGCGCTTCTTCTCCTCGGCCGGCGCTTCGTCGTCGTCCATCTCCACGCCCTTGTAGACCTCAAGGTAGACCGCGATGGTCGTGACGATCATGATCATCAGCACCGGGCCGAGGACGATGCCGAAGAAGCCGAACATTGCGATGCCGGAGAACACTGACAGCAACATCAGCGCCGGATCCAGTTTGGCCTCCCGCGGCACCAGGATCGGCCGCAGGAAGTTGTCGACGTTGGTGATCCCGATGAGATGGAACAGCACGACGAACAGCCCGCCGGCGACGTTGCCGAAGATCATCATCCCGATGCCGAACGGAATCGTCACTATGCCGCTGCCCAGCGGAATCACTGACAGCGCGATCAAGAAGATCGCGATGATGAAGAAGGCGTCGTGGAAACCGGCGATATAGATCGACGCCGCGCCGAGCAAGCCCTGGATCACCGCGATGATGAACTGGCCTCGGACGGCACCGCGGACCATGGCCCCCATCTTGGCCAGGTACAGATCGGTTACCTCGACGCCGAGCGGATTGAGTCGGCGGACCAGCATGAGAACTTCGGTGCGGTTGCTCAGCAGGGAGATCAATACGTAGAGAAAGATTATCGCCGCCGTAATGAAGCCGATGGCGCCACCCGCCGCACCCTGAAGCGTGCCCAATAGCCATTCGCCGACGTTCTGTGCTGCGGTCACGACGGGCTTCCGCAATGTGTCGGTGGTGACGGCGGGCGCCTTGAAGGGAAGCTTGCCCAGAAAGCTGTTGACAAGGTCGATGCCACGGTTGCCGAGGGCGTTGAGGTCAGCGGTTTTCGCCCAGTTGGCCAGGCTGGCCAACATGCGCGAAACCTGAAATGTGGCAACGGTGACCAGCAGGCTGAGCGGGATGACGACAGTGGCCAGCGCGGTCAGGACGGTCAGCGTGGTGGACATGCCGGCGCTGAGCTTGGTGCGCAGCCGGTTGTAGACCGGAGTGAACAGGTACGCCACGACGGCCGCAATCACCACCAGGATCAGATACCGCCGCAGAAAATAAGCCCCGAACAGCAATGCAAAGGCGGTGGCTATTCCCAGTGCCCGCTTCTGGCTGGGGGTGAACTCCGTCTTCATAGACGAGAACTCTAACCTGCGCGAGGGCTACGTCCCCATCAACTTGGTCAGGTGTTCGTGGATGTTGGGGTAGCGCTTAAGATGCGCTCCGCCGTTGAGGTCGAGAACCTCGCCGGTGAGCCACGACGACTGCGCCGAGCAAAGAAATGCCACCGCGGCGGCAACGTCCTCCGGCGTGCCGGCCCGGCCCAGAGCGGTGTTCTCCACGTACTCGTCGAGCACGCCCGGGATGAGCGTCGCGCCCTCGGTCAGCGGGGTGTGCACGAACCCGGGTGCGACGGCGTTGACCCGCACTCCGCGCGGGCCGAGCTCCAATGCGGCGACCTGGGTCAGCATCGACAGCCCGGCCTTGGCCGCGCAGTACGCACTCATGCCGATCGCCGGCTGGCGGGCATTGAGTGAGGTGAGCGAGACCAGTGCCGCGCCGGGGGAGAAGTGCCGGCCGGCATGCTTGATCACCAGGAAGCCGCCGGTGAGGCAGACGTCCACCACCGAACGGAACTGTTCGGTGTCGAGTTCGGTGATCAGCCCGAACCCGCTGAATCCGGCGCAATTGACCACCACGTCCAGGCTGCCCTCGCGGGCGACGACATCGTCGAAAAGCCTTGTGACACTGTCCTCGTCGGTGACCTCGACCGCTGCCCAGGTATGCGGTTCGCCGAGTTCGGCGGCACGCGTGGATGCCCCGTCGGTGTTGCGGTCAGCCACTGTCACCCGGCAACCCTCTGCGGCCAGTACCTGTGCCGTGGCCCACCCGATTCCGGAGGCACCGCCGATAATGACGGCGACTCGGTTGTCGACCACTGGCACTCCTTCGCCGCAGGAACGGTTAGGCAGGTCATTTTGCCCGGTCGTCAGAAGCCGGCCAACTCCGCCCCGTCGGGAATCGTCTCAGTCGATGCGCTCCAAGCGAACGGTGCAACCTGCCGCGTACTCCCAGACCAGGGTGTCGCCGTCAAGCCAACGCCTGACCTCGATGCCGGGCAAACCTTCGGGCCGAAGGACAAGCACGCCGTCTTCGTAGGAGGCAAGCACAACAATCGGTGTGGTGAAGTCGCGGGCCATGACATCGTGCACGCCATTTTCCGCTGTCCCATCGCAGGACATGAAATCGTGAATCACTCCACTACCGGTGATGACGGCTCTGCTACCTGCCTGCTCAATGCGTTCGGTATGTCGCCACAGTTTGCTTGCCATGGAGTCACCGCCCTGTGGTGCAAGTTCGCCATTGACCCGGACTTCCACTGCTTTCCAGGTTCCGCGCAGATCTGGTGCACCAGCGGTCAACGGTTCCGTGCAGCCGATCAATACTGGTGCGGGAAAGTCGCGCTCGGAGGGCTCGGCGCTGTGGTCGCCGTAGCCACCGGGTGGGGTGCGGGCCACCGGAATGTCACGTACCGAGTTCACGATTCATCGGTTTCCGAGGCTGCGAGTGCCGCCTCGATCCGGGCCTGCGCGCCTGCCAGATGTTCCTCGCAACGCTTGGCCAGTTCTTCGCCGCGCTCCCAGAGTTTCAGCGACGCGTCAAGGTCCAGGCCGCCCTGCTCCAGGACTCGGACCACCTCGATCAGTTCGTCTCGGCATTGTTCATAGCCGAGCTCCTTGACGGGCTTCGGCGCTTCCTGCATCTCGTTCATGGGGTTCCATCCTCCGGCCCGGTGCTGACGGCGCCGACCGCGCCGTCGGAAAGCCTGATCCGCAAAGCGGTGCCTGCCGGCGCATCGATCACCGAGCGCAGCACCGACGCCGATGTTGACCCATCGATCCATTGCACGACGGCGTAACCACGCGCCAGGGTGGCCGCCGGTCCCAGTGTCGCCAGGCGCGCGCCCAGGTGTCCGATGCGGTCGGATTCGGCGGCCACCATGCGTTTGACATCGCGCCGTGTCGTCTCGCGGGCCCGGTTCACCTCGGTGGCACGATCGGTGATCATCCGGATCGGGTCGGCCAACACCGGCCGGCTTCGCAACTGCGTCAGGGTGTGGAGTTCGCGGGCGACCCAGTTGCGCAGCGCCCGGGCGCCGCGGTGACGCATCTGGGCGACCATCGCCAGTTCGGCAACCGCATCGGGCACCACCTTCTTGGCGGCATCGGTCGGGGTCGCCGCGCGCATATCGGCGACCAGGTCGCACAGTGGGTTGTCCGGTTCGTGACCGACCGCGCTGACCACCGGCGTCCGGCAGGCCGCAATCGCGCGGCACAGCGTTTCGTCGGAGAACGGCAGCAGGTCCTCGACACTGCCACCACCGCGGGCGATCACGATGACGTCGACCTCCGGGTCGGCATCGAGGGCCCGTAAGGCATCGACGATCTGCGCCACCGCGGACGTGCCCTGGACGGCGGTATTGCGGATCGCGAAGCGCACGGCAGGCCAGCGTGCGGCGGCCACCGAGGTCACATCATGCTCGGCTGCTCCGGCCCGTCCGGTGATCAGTCCGATCATGTTGGGCAGAAAGGGCAGTGGCCGTTTGAGTCGTGGATCGAAGAGTCCTTCGGCATCCAGTAACTGACGGAGACGTGCGATGCGGGCCAGTAATTCGCCGAGGCCCACGGCTCGAATATCGCTGAGCCGCAACGTGAATGAGCCGCGCCGAGTATTGAACTGTGGTTTGCCTCGCACCACCACCTGAGTGCCCTCAACCAGTTTTACCGGAGCGGATGCCACCAGGGCACTGCTGCAGGTGACGCTCAGTGACATATCGGCGGCCGGGTCACGCAGCACCATGTACGCCGTTGAACTGCGAACCTTGATCTCGGTGAGTTGCCCCTCGACCCAGACCGCACCCAGTCGGTCGATCCAGGTCTGCACCCGGGTCGCCACCGCGCGGACCGGAAAAGGGTTCTCCGCCGAACTACCCGGAGTGCTGCCCGGCTCGGTGGTCACTTGGCAGTCGCGCGGGTGATCCTGTTGGCCAGCAGAGTCTGGAACGGGGCGCGCGCTCTGGCCGCCTCCTCGTAGGCCAGCAATGCCCGCAGGTCGGTGACGCTCAATGAGGGCATCCGGGCGCGGAGTTGGGCCAGCGTCAGCGACTCATAGTCCAGCTCCACGGCGACAGCGGGTGCCGATACTGCGGCTTTGGCTGGGGCCTTGGGTGCCGTCGCAGCTTTTGCCGGAGCCTTCTTTGTGGCCTTGGCGACCCTGACGGCCTTGGGTTTGGGGGCGGACGGTGCCGTGCTTTTGGGAGCCGCATCGTCGCTCACCGAGTACAGCGCGAAGCGGCCCTCGGTCCGCCGCTCACCGGTACCGCCCTGCGGCGCCTCGGATCCGGTGAGATCTTCGTCGAATGTCGCCCACTCGGGTTTCTCGTCCTTCGGCGGGAACAAGCCCTCCAGGGCCGAGTCGCCCTTGATCGCGAGATCGGCCAGATCCTGCTGCATCTTCATCACCGCCTGCGCCACGTTGCTGGCCAGTGTCATTGGGTACATGGCGATTGTTTGGGGCAGCTTGAGGGTCTCTTCGACCGCGGTCACGGCCGCGCCGACCAGTAGACGAACCCCGTACGGTGCGATTGGCATGCGCATCAGACTACGACTGGGCCCCCGCGTGGGGGAGAACGTAGGCTGAATCCATGCCGCCAACCGTCAACATGGGGATTCCCGGTACCTCCGGCCCGGCCGCGCACCGCGGCGATAAGCGCGTCCTCCTGGCTGAGCCGCGGGGCTACTGCGCCGGCGTCGATCGCGCGGTCGAGACCGTCGAACGGGCGCTGGAGAAGCACGGCGCTCCGGTGTACGTGCGTCACGAGATCGTCCACAACCGCCACGTCGTGGAGACTCTTGCCGAAGCCGGCGCGGTATTCGTCGGCGAGGCCGACGAAGTGCCAGAGGGATCCATCGTGGTGTTCTCGGCTCACGGCGTGGCACCGACCGTGCACGAGTCGGCCGCGGCGCGGAATCTTCAGGTGATCGACGCCACCTGCCCGCTGGTGACCAAGGTGCACAACGAGGTCAAGCGGTTCGCCCGCGAGGACTACGACATTCTGCTGATCGGTCATGAGGGCCACGAAGAGGTCATCGGTACGGCCGGCGAGGCTCCCGACCACGTTCAATTAGTGGACGGACCCAACGGAGTCGAGAGCGTCACCGTGCGCGACGAGGCCAAGGTGATCTGGTTGTCGCAGACGACGCTGAGCGTCGACGAGACCATGGAAACCGTTGCGCGCCTGCGTGATCGGTTTCCGACACTGCAGGATCCGCCCAGCGACGACATCTGTTATGCAACCCAGAACCGGCAGGTTGCGGTCAAGGCAATGGCACCGGAGTGCGATCTGGTGATTGTCGTGGGCTCGCGAAACTCGTCGAACTCGGTGCGCTTGGTCGAGGTGGCACTGGGCGCCGGTGCTGAAGCAGCGCATCTGGTCGACTATGCCGAGGACGTCGACCCGGCTTGGCTTGACGGTGTGGCGACCGTGGGAGTGACTTCGGGCGCATCGGTGCCGGAGATTCTGGTGCGCGGCGTTCTAGAGCGCCTAGCCGAATTCGGTTACGGCACAGTCCAAACCGTGACTACCGCCAACGAGACCCTCGTTTTCGCACTACCGCGCGAGATCCGACGGCCGCGAACGGGCTAGCGGCCGGAGCGTTTCCGATAACTGTCCAGGTCGTCGACGTCGGCCGGTGCGGAGTCGCGGTAGCGAACCCGCGAGACCGGATGATGGGTACCCGATGACGGCCCGGGTGCCGGACGGCGTCGTGGCTCGTAAGGCGGGTACTGCTCGCGCGACGGGTATCTGCGCTCAGCCTCGTATGGCTCATAGCGGCCGGAACGGGCCGGCCGCGGCGGGTATTGGTCGCGGTCGTCTCGGCGGTCCCGGGGTTCGCGCTGTGGCGGCGGGGGTGTGCGACCGGGATCGCGGACTGCTCGCGGCCGGCGCGGTGGCGGATCCAACGGCGGCTGGGCCGCTCTGGCCGGGCGCCCGGTGGGCTGACGACGTCGCGGCGGCGCGTCCATGTCCTTAAGTGGTGGACGGGGGCGGCGCGTCCGCGCCTGCTCTTCGGGCCTACGCTCGGGACGCGGCGTGCGGGTGGCTGATTGGCGGCCGGTGCCGTGCCGGGGACGCGACGAATCCTCGGACTCGTCGGCGCCGGAACGCGCCAACGCCTCAGACAGCGCCGCTCCCAAACCCGCGAACAACCTGGGCCGTGCAGTCACCGGCGCTGCGTCGTCCTCGACGTCACCCGCCTGGCCTGGCGGCGACATCGCCAAGAACCAGCGGGTCATCCCGAGCAGCAATACCGCCGCGGAGGTGAACAGCATCAACGGGAAGCGCTCGATCAACGGATAACCGCAGTTGATCGCGATGTCCTTGAGCCCGCCGAATGCTGAACTGTGAAAGAGAAAGTAGGCCAACGGAACCGCGACGAACAGCAGCAGCGGCGGCTGAACCACGGCGGTGAAGATGCCTGACTGTCGTACGGCCAGCACGGCCACGATGCAGCCCAGGGCGAAACAGCTCGCGAACGCAGCGCCGAGTTCCCTGTTGCCCGAAGCCGCGTCGATCGCCAGGCCCACGAGAGTCCCGGTGAGGGCGATCAGCACCGCGCCCCACGACGGCACACCCACGCGATGGGGAAAGGCGGAACGCTGATCAGCAGCGATCGTCCGCATGGCTGGCACCCCTAGACCGTACCGGCTGAACCTTC
>Ga0304730_1000106_pt1 | contig 82324 bp, 93 predicted proteins | sample M_130628_MF_Meta_FD_190474 | JGI IMG/M metagenome (GOLD analysis project Ga0304730, IMG submission 190474) | Freshwater microbial communities from Lake Montjoie, Canada to study carbon cycling - M_130628_MF_MetaG (v2) (version 2) | ecosystem: Environmental > Aquatic > Freshwater > Lake | place... | reverse complement strand
CGTTGACCAATTCGAGCTCTGCTGATTTGTCTTTTTCGGGTGTTGCGCCGCGTGGTCTTGTGCCAGCCAAAGGTCGAATGGTGACCTTCACACCTTCTTCGGTTTGCTCTTGGCGCACCAAAATTTCTGGGCTGGCGCCCACGACGTGGAAGTCACCAAAGTTGTAGAAGTACATGTAGGGGCTGGGGTTGAGTGACCTGAGCGCACGGTACAAAGACAAGGGACTCTCGGTGTAGCGCTTTTTAATGCGCTGTCCCACTTGCACTTGCATGAAGTCGCCAGCCGCAATCAGCTCCTTGGCTTCCAACACCGCCTTCAAATAATCTTCTTTTTTGAAATCACGTTCTGCCGGATACGTTTGAGTTGAGTTGACGACCGGTGCGCTGACTGAATACTTCAATTGCTCTTTCAAATCACGCAAACGTTTTTTGGCTTTGGAATAAGCCTCGGGCATGCCTGGGTCTGCATAGACCATCAAATAAAGTTTGCCTGACAAGTTGTCAATCACAGCCAACTCTTCGCATTGCAGCAGCAAAATTTCGGGCGTGCCCAAGGTATCGGGCGGGCATGAGTTTTCGAGTTTTTTCTCGATGTACCGCACGGCGTCATAGCCAAAGTAACCGGCCAAGCCGCCACAAAAGCGTGGCATGCCTGGCCTGAGAGCCACTTTGAATCGCTTTTGATATTGCTCAATGAAGTCGAGTGGGTTGCCGGCAGCGGTTTCAATGACCACGCCATCGGTCACAACTTCTGTGCGGGCATCGTTGGCAAAGCCTCGGGCTTGTAAAAAAGTACGTGCTGGCAAGCCGATGAAGCTGTAGCGGCCAAAGCGCTCGCCGCCCACCACGGACTCAAGCAAGAAACTGTATTTGCCGCCATCTTTATGGTGGGCTAACTTCAGGTACAGCGAGAGCGGGGTTTCTAAATCGGCAAAGGCCTCTAGCATCAGAGGAATGCGGTTGAAGCCTTGTTGGGCGAGGCTTTTAAATTCTAGTTCGGTGATCACGATTGGGGCTCCGTATGTTTAGCCGGTTCATTCAAGGGGTTAGGGTCAAAAAACGAACCCCACTTTGGCAGCCAAAATGCTGCCGGTTCTAAGCAAATTTAGATTGGCTGACGCCAAGACCAGGCTCCCCGGCTCAAAACGGCCGGCAGCTGGACTGCAAAGAATGAATGAAACAAAATCATGAGGGTTACAGTGTACCAAAGCTCTGGCCGCCGCTCAGCTCCTTGCGCATGGCCTGAATGACGGCGGCGTAATCGGGTTTGCCAAAAATAGCACTGCCCGCTACAAAAGTGTCGGCACCCGCATCGGCTACACGGCGAATGTTGTCCACCTTCACGCCGCCATCGACTTCAAGACGGATGTCTTTTCCGGAGGCCTCAATCCATTTGCGGGCGAGCTCAATTTTGCGCAATGCGCTCTCGATGAAACTCTGACCACCAAAGCCCGGGTTAACCGACATGATCAAAATGAGGTCAATGTCTTCGATGACCCACTCTAATACGTCCAGAGACTCGGCGGGGTTGAACACCACGCCGGCCTTGCAGCCCTTGGACTTGATGGCTTGCACACTGCGGTGGACATGGGTGGACGCATCGGGGTGAAAACTGATGAGGTCGGCGCCTGCATCGGCAAAGGCGGCGGCCAAGGCATCTACGGGCTGCACCATGAGGTGCACATCAATCGGCACGTCTTTGCCATCGGGTGTTTTGGCATGCGGCTTGAGCGCCTGACAAATCATGGGGCCGAAAGTAAGGTTGGGCACGTAATGGTTGTCCATCACGTCGTAGTGAATCCAGTCGGCGCCGGCGGCAATGACGTTGCGCACTTCTTCGCCCAAGCGGGCAAAATCGGCAGACAACAGCGAGGGGGCAATGCGGTAGGTGGTCATGACCGAATTGTCGCATTTTGGGCGGGGCTTGAGGTTATGCTTGGGTTTATGGGCGAGTTTGATCTGATCGAAACCTACTTCAAGCGCCCCCCGCGCCATGCCGTGCTGGGGGTTGGAGACGATTGCGCCTTGCTGGCCGTGAAGTCGGGCCAGCAACTGGCCATTTCAAGCGACATGTTGGTTGAAGGCAGGCACTTTTTACCGACCGTGAACCCTGCGTATTTGGGGCACAAAGCTTTGGCCGTTAACTTAAGCGATTTAGCCGCTTGTGGTGCTCAGCCCAAGGCCTTCTTACTGTCGTTGGCTTTGCCCCAAGTGGTGCCGCAGTGGCTGTCTGAGTTTTCAAAAGGCATGTGGGCATTGGCCGACGCCCACCATTGCGACCTCATTGGCGGCGACACCACACGCGGGCCCTTGAACATTTGCATCACCGTCTTGGGAGAGGTGCCGCAAGCGATGGCTTTGCTTCGGGGCGGCGCCAAAGCAGGCGATGACATTTATGTCAGTGGTCATTTGGGCGATGCGCGTTTGGCTCTGGAAGTTTTTCGGGGCACTTTGAGTGTGCCGCAAGCTGTGTTTGAAGCCGCGCGTCTGCGCATGGACAAACCCACGCCCAGGGTCGAACTTGGTTTGGCGCTGCGCGGGCTTGCCCACTCAGCGGTCGATGTCAGCGATGGCTTGCTGGGCGATTTGCAACACATCTTAAAAGCCAGCGGCGTGGGCGCAGAAATTGACACGCAGCAAGTGCTGAGCACCATGGCGTGTGGGCAGCGTTCAGGTTTAAAGCCAGAGGATTTGCTGCGTTTGACTTTGGCCGGTGGCGATGATTACGAGTTGGTTTTCACCGCGCCTGAAAACCAACGTCAAGCCATTGCTTCTGCGAGCACAAGTTCGGCCACCCCGGTTACTCGCATTGGCAAAATTACCGCTCATCCAGATTTGAGTTTGCTTGACAACAATGGCCAGTCCCTGCCCCATTCGTTTGAATCTTTTGACCACTTCAAAACACCATGAGACCTGATGCCAGCTTCATGGTTCGCCATCCTGCGCACTGGATTGCTTTGGGTTTTGGCTCTGGACTTTCGCCCAAGGCACCTGGCACCATGGGCACACTCTGGGCTTGGCTCTGCTGGTGGGCGTTTCAAGATTATTTCTCTGTGGGTGAACAGGCTGCCATCATTTTTTTGTCTAGCTTGGTCGGCATTTGGGCCTGCAAAGTCACCGCCCACAATTTGGGCGTTTCCGACCCTGGTGCCATCGTCTGGGACGAGGTGGTGGCTTTTTGGTTGGTGCTGCTGGTGCTTTCACCCGCCGATTTTTCAACCCAACTGATGGCATTTGCCTTGTTCAGATTTTTTGACGCAGCCAAGCCAGGCCCCGTGGCATGGGCCGACCAATTGTTCAAAGGCTTTGGTTGGCACGGTGCGTTTGGAATTTTCTTCGATGATTTTGTGGCGGCATTTTGTACGCTGCTGTGTTTTGCAATTTGGAGATCATGGTGACACCCCGCCTCGAAACACTTTGTACAGCACTTGCCCAAGTGTTGATAGCTCGCAAGCTCAGTATGGTGACAGCCGAGAGCTGCACGGGTGGCTTGATTGCCGCCAGTTGCACCCAATTGTCAGGGTCCAGTGCTTGGTTTGAACGTGGCTTTGTCACCTATTCCAATGCAGCCAAATCTGAGTTGCTGGGCGTGCCCGCTTCTCTCATTGAGGCGCAGGGTGCTGTGAGTGAGGAAGTTGCCAAAGCCATGGCATTGGGTGCTTTAGCCCATTCACCTGCCCACATCAGTGTGGCCGTAACGGGCATTGCGGGCCCGACTGGCGGTACTGATGCCAAGCCGGTGGGCACTGTTTGGTTGGCTTGGGCGTGGCGTGACTCGAAGCAAGTCCTGCACAGTGAGACCTTGCTTCGGCAATTTGAAGGTACGCGATCTGAGGTTCGTGATGCAACGGCCGAATTGGCGCTGGCTCACCTCACTGAGTTAGTGGAAAAATTAGTGGGAAAGTTATTAGAAACGACAGGCAAAAAAATACCCACCTAAGTGAGTATTTTTTCAATTTACAACAAGACAGTGTCTTGTTTTAATTTGGTTGCGGGGGCCGGATTTGAACCAACGACCTTTGGGTTATGAGCCCAACGAGCTACCAGACTGCTCCACCCCGCGGTAAGTAAGAGAGTATACCTTGTTAGCCAGCTTTAATACTTAAGAATTTAAATTTAAAGCTGAATGACTGGGTGATTAAGCTTCAGGTGCTTGATCGGCCACATCGGGACGATCAACCAATTCGACCAAAGCCATGGGTGCATTGTCGCCAACGCGGTAACCCATTTTCAAGATGCGTGTGTAACCACCGGGGCGTGCGTTAAAGCGAGGGCCGAGGTCTGTGAACAGCTTGGTGACGCTGTCGCGATCGCGCAGGCGATTGAAGGCCAAGCGGCGGTTGGCCACTGTGTCAACTTTGGCCAATGTGATCATGGGCTCAATGACGCGGCGCAATTCTTTGGCCTTAGGCACTGTGGTTTTGATGACTTCATGCTCAATGATGGAGTTCATCATGTTTTGAAGCATTGCCAAGCGGTGTGAGCTTGTGCGGTTGAGTTTACGTAGTCCGTGTCCGTGACGCATGGTGCTAATCCTTTCTTTATTAATCAGGCAGCCGTATCAGGTACTGCCCGTGCACTGCCCACCTCTTTGGTGCAGGTGGGACTTTTTTAAACGCAGTTCGAGCTGCGTTTCAATTAACGCTTTTCCAAACCGGCTGGTGGCCAGCTTTCGAGCTTCATGCCCAATGTCAAACCACGTGAGGCCAAAACTTCTTTGATCTCGTTGAGTGACTTGCGACCCAAGTTAGGGGTCTTGAGCAATTCGTTTTCGGTACGCTGAATGAGGTCACCGATGTAGTAAATGTTTTCTGCTTTGAGGCAGTTGGCAGAACGAACAGTGAGTTCGAGCTCGTCCACTGGGCGCAGCAAAATAGGATCGAAGCTGCTGGCGCCGCCGCGTTGTGCGGGTGCGTCAAAGGCAGACAACTCGCTGCCTTCAAGCTGTGCGAACACAGCCAATTGCTCGACCAAGATTTTGGCAGAAGAACGCACTGCGTCTTCAGCGCTGATGGCACCGTTGGTTTCCATCTCGATGACCAATTTGTCGAGGTCGGTACGCTGTTCTACGCGAGCGCTTTCAACAATGTAGCTCACACGCTTGACGGGTGAGAAAGATGCGTCGAGCACAATGCGGCCAACAGATTTAGTGGGCTCATCGGCAAAACGGCGCATAGAACCTGGCACATAGCCACGGCCTTTTTCAACCTTGATTTGCATGTCGAGTTTGCCGCCATGTGACAGGTTGGCAATGATGTGCTCGGGGTTGATGACTTCGACGTCATGCGGTGTTTGGATGTCAGCCGCTGTGACAGGGCCTTCGCCATCTTTGCGCAAGCTCAAAGTGACTTCGTCGCGGTTGTGCAATTTGAAGACCACACCTTTGAGGTTCAACAAAATGTTGACGACATCTTCTTGCACGCCGTCAATAGAAGAGTATTCGTGAACAACACCCGCTATAGTGACTTCAGTGGCGGAATAACCCACCATGGAAGACAACAAAACGCGGCGCAGCGCATTGCCCAAGGTATGGCCGTAGCCACGCTCGAAGGGCTCAAGGGTTACCTTGGCGCGGTTAGGGCCGAGTTGTTCGACCTGGATAGCTTTTGGTTTCAACAGATTGGTTTGCATTCAGACTTCCTCTCAATACCCTCGGTACGTTACACCGGTAAGGCTGATGAAGCACCCAAACCGCATGCATCGCGGTAAGGGAACGATTGAAACAAGATGGGATTAGCGTGAATACAATTCAACGATCAAAGATTCGTTGATGTCAGCCGCAAACTCATCACGATCAGGCGCCTTCTTAAAGACACCCTCAACTTTTTCGATGTTGACTTCAACCCAAGCTGGCATGCCAACTTGTTGAGCCAATTGGAGTGCTTCCAAAACACGGATTTGTTTTTTGGATTTTTCACGCACTGCCACTACATCGCCAGCTTTGACGAGGTAGGAAGGAATGTTCACAGGGTGACCATTGACTGTGAGCGCTTTGTGAGACACCAATTGGCGTGATTCAGCGCGTGTAGAGCCAAAGCCCATGCGGTAAACAACGTTGTCCAAACGTGACTCAAGCAAGCTCAACAGGTTGGAGCCTGTGTTGCCTTTGCGGCGATCGGCTTCAGTGAAATAGCGGCGGAATTGCTTCTCGAGCACGCCATACATGCGTTTCACTTTTTGCTTTTCACGCAATTGCAGACCGTAGTCGGATGTGCGCTGACCCGAAGTGCGACCGTGTTGGCCGGGCTTGGTGTCAAATTTTGACTTGTCCGCAATAGAGCGACGGGCGCTCTTCAAGAACAGGTCAGTGCCTTCACGGCGGGATAGTTTGGCCTTAGGGCCTAAGTAACGTGCCACTTGATCTTCCTTTTCTGTCAACTACCGCATGAGACATGCGGGAGCCATTGCCAGTACAGCAATGGCGGTGGGCTTTGTAAATTAAATACGACGACGCTTTTGAGGGCGGCAACCGTTGTGCGGCATGGGTGTGACGTCTGCAATCGAAGTGATGCGGATGCCCAAGGCGCCCAATGCACGAACTGAAGATTCGCGACCCGGGCCGGGGCCTTTGATCTCGACGTCTAAGTTCTTGATGCCTTGTTCAATGGCAGCACGGCCAGCCACTTCGGAAGCAACCTGAGCTGCAAACGGTGTGGATTTACGTGAACCCTTGAAACCTTGACCACCAGAAGACGCCCATGACAAAGCATTGCCTTGGCGGTCTGTGATGGTGATGATGGTGTTGTTGAACGAGGCGTGCACGTGTGCAATGCCATCGGCAACGTTCTTGCGAACTTTTTTGCGCACGCGTTGTGCGGCGCTATTGGTTGGGGCTTTTGCCATGGTGGTCTCTCAATCCCTGTTATTTCTTCAAGCCGGCGGCGCCTTTGCGCGGACCCTTGCGAGTGCGTGCATTGGTGCGAGTACGCTGACCACGCATGGGCAAGCCACGGCGGTGGCGGAAACCACGGTAGCAACCAATGTCCATCAAACGCTTGATGTTCATGGTTGTTTCGCGACGCAAGTCACCTTCAATGGTGATCAATGCGATTTGATCGCGAATTTTTTCCAGGTCGCCATCCGTCAGATCTTTGATCTTCTTGGAGTAAGCAATGCCTGAAGCTTCGCAAATTTTGCGAGCGCGGGTGCGACCGATACCAAAGATGGCGGTTAAGCCAATTTCGGTATGCTTGTGCGGCGGAATATTGATACCAGCGATACGTGCCATTTTGGTCCTCTAATAACTCTTGCAATCAGCCTTGACGCTGCTTATGACGTGGGTCTGTGCAAATAACACGAACCACGCCCTTACGGCGAATGACTTTGCAGTTGCGGCAAATTTTTTTGACCGAAGCCGAAACTCTCATTTCATTTCTCCTAAAACTCTTTTGACTATCAATTCATTCACAGCGTTGTTTTGAAATTCGCTTTTTTGAGAAGCGACTCATACTGCTGTGACATCATGTAATTTTGAACTTGTGACATGAAATCCATGGTCACCACCACAATGATCAAAAGTGAGGTGCCGCCAAAATAGAAGGGCACGTTGTACTTCAAGATCAAAAATTCGGGCAAAAGACAAACAAAGGTGATGTACACGGCACCAGCCAGTGTGAGACGCACCAAAATTTTGTCGATGAATTTGGCAGTGTGATCACCGGGGCGAATGCCAGGGATGAACGCACCACTCTTCTTGAGGTTGTCGGCCGTTTCGCGGCTGTTGAACACCAAGGCTGTGTAGAAAAAGCAGAAGAAGATAATGGCAGCTGCATAGAACATGACGTAGATGGGTTGACCAGGCGTGAGGGCACCAGACACATCTTTCATGAACAACACCAAAGCGTTATCAGACTCACCAGAACTGAACCAATTGATCACAGTGGCTGGTAACAAAATAATGGAAGAAGCAAAGATAGGGGGAATGACACCCGCCATGTTGAGCTTCAGGGGCAGGTGTGAAGATTGACCGCCATACACCTTGTTGCCCACCTGGCGGCGAGCGTAATTGACCAAGATTTTGCGCTGGCCGCGTTCAACGAAGACCACAAAATAAGTGACCAACATGACAACCGCAATGATGAAGATGGAAACCAGAGGGCCCATGGCGCCTGTGCGAACCAACTCCAACAAACCACCGATAGAGCTTGGCAAACCCGCAGCAATACCAGCAAAAATAAGAATAGAAATACCATTACCCAAACCGCGCTCGGTGATTTGTTCGCCCAACCACATGAGGAACATGGTGCCAGCGGTCAAACTCACGACGGCTGTCATACGGAAGCCAAAACCAGGGGAAATAACCAAGCCGGCAGAAGCCTCCAGAGCCATGGCAATGCCCAATGACTGGAACAGGGCCAAACCCAAAGCGCCAAAGCGTGTGTACTGCGTAATTTTGCGACGACCCGCTTCGCCCTCTTTCTTGAGCTGCTCGAAGGCAGGCAAGACGTAGGTGAGCAGTTGCATGATGATGGACGCAGAGATGTAAGGCATGATGCCCAACGCGAACACGGTGAAGCGCGACAAAGCACCACCCGAGAACATGTTGAACAAACTGAGAATGCCGCCCTGCTGACCATTGAAAAGTTGTTGCAGTTGTGCGGGGTCAATGCCTGGCACAGGAATGTGCGCACCGACACGGTAAACCACGAGCGCGAGCAACAAGAAGATAAGACGGCGACTTAAGTCTCCGTACTTACCTTTGTTGGCTGTTGTTGCGCTAGTGACCACTGCTTGTCTCTTTGTGAATTAGGCCAAGGTGCCGCCAGCAGCCTCAATGGCCGCTTTAGCACCTGCTGTTGCGCCAATGCCGGTCAATTTGACTGCTTTGGTTAACGCGCCTGTTTTAACAATCTTGACCACTTTGGCCAACTCGCCCACCAGGCCAGCTTGCTTGAGTGTCAACAAGTCAACTTCTGGCAAGCCGAGTTTCTCGAGGGCTGTGAGTGTGACTTCGGCATTGAACTTCAAGAGATGAGACTTGAAGCCACGCTTAGGCAGACGGCGTTGCAAAGGCATTTGACCGCCTTCAAAACCCACTTTGTGGTAGCCGCCTGAACGGGATTTTTGACCTTTGTGACCACGGCCGGCGGTTTTACCCAAGCCAGAGCCAATGCCACGACCAACGCGACGCCTGGCGTGTTTAGAGCCGGCTGCAGGTTTAATAGTATTGAGTTCCATCAGAATTACCTCAGAGAACTTTGACCAGATAGCTGATCTTGTTGATCATGCCGCGAACAGAAGGTGTGTCTTCTAATTCGCTGACGCTGTTGAGCTTGCGCAAGCCCAGACCGCGAACGGTGTCGCGGTGGTCTTGTTTGCAGCCGATAGGGCTGCGAACCAGTTGGACCTTGACGGTTTGTTGTTGTGTTGTCATCTTGTTGCCTTTTTGGTTTAAGCGAAGATGTCTTCAACGCTCTTGCCACGCTTGGAGGCAATTTCGTATGCCGTTGTGCATTGGGTCAATGCGTCCAAAGTAGCGCGAACCATGTTGTAAGGGTTTGACGAACCATGGCTTTTGGCCACGATGTCAGTGATGCCCATCACTTCGAAAACAGCACGCATGGGGCCGCCAGCAATGATGCCAGTACCCTTGGGAGCGGGCGCCATGAAGACGCGGGCTGCACCGTGGTGACCGTAAACAGTGTGATGAATGGTGCCGTTTTTGAGCGACACTTTGAGCAAGTTGCGACGCGCTTCTTCCATGGCTTTTTGAACAGCTGCTGGCACTTCTTTTGATTTGCCTTTGCCCATGCCCACTTTGCCATCGCCATCGCCCACGACTGTGAGTGCTGCGAACGCCAAAATACGTCCGCCCTTCACAACCTTGGTAACGCGGTTGACCGCGATCATTTTTTCGCGGAGACCGTCTTCTGGACCGTCACCTTGTGCTTTTGCCTGAAACTTAGCCATTTGTAATTTCCGATCCGTTTAGAACTGCAAGCCAGCTTCGCGAGCGGCTTCAGCCAAAGCTTTGACACGACCGTGGAATGCAAAACCTGCGCGGTCAAAAGCCACTTTGTCAACACCAGCAGCTTTCGCTTTTTCAGCGATGCGCTTGCCAATGATTTGGGCTGCATTGGCATTGCCACCCTTGCCGGAAGCGCCGAGTTCTTTGCGAACATCGGCTTCGGCTGTAGAGGCACTGGCCAACACTTTGCTGCCGTCGCCGGAAACGACGCTGGCATAAATGTGAAGATTGGTACGGTTTACGGTCAAACGTGCCACGCCTTGCTGTGCAATGCGAATACGGGTTTGACGTGCACGACGCAGACGCTGCTCTTTTTTGGTCAACATGATGCAGCTCCTTATTTCTTCTTAGTCTCTTTGATCGTGATCTTCTCATCCGAATAACGGATGCCCTTGCCCTTGTAAGGCTCGGGAGGACGAACAGCACGAATCTCAGCAGCGATTTGACCCACACGTTGGCGGTCAGCGCCTTTGATGGTGATTTCGGTTGGCGCAGGCGTTTCCACTTTGATGCCAGCAGGCATGTCAATGTTCACAGGGTGCGAATAACCCACAGCCAAATTTAATTTGTTGCCTTGGGCGGCAGCTTTGTAACCCACGCCTACCAGCATGAGCTTTTTCTCAAAGCCTTTGGTGACGCCAGTGACCATGTTGTTCACCAGCTGACGCATGGTGCCGCTCATGGCATTGGCTTCACGGGATTCGTTGACCGGAATGAAGGTCATCTTACCGTTGTCATTGTTGACTTTGACCAACAGGCTAGAAGCGGTGGCAAGTGTGCCGCCAGTTCCTTTGACACTGATTTGGTCATCTTTGATGGACACATCCACACCAGCGGGGATGGTCACAGGCATTTTTCCGACTCGGGACATTTTCTAGTCTCCTGCGCTTAAGCGACGTAGCAAAGAACTTCGCCACCGACACCGGCTGCGCGCGCTTTGCGATCTGTCATCACGCCTTGGGGGGTGGTGATGATGGCCACGCCCAAACCGTTGAGGACTTGTGGAATGGCATCGCGGCCTTTGTAAACGCGAAGGCCAGGGCGACTGACGCGCTCAATGCGCTCAATCACAGGGCGACCTGCGTAGTACTTCAGGGCAATGGAGAGTTCGGACTTGCCGCCCTCTGTTTTGACTTGGAAGCCGTCAATGTAACCTTCATCTTTAAGCACTTGGGCAATAGCCACCTTCACTTTGGAAGAGGGAATTGAAACGGAGGCCTTGGCCACCATTTGTGCGTTGCGGATGCGAGTCAGCAAGTCGGCAATGGGATCACTCATGCTCATGTTGTATCTCCTGCCGATTACCAGCTGGCTTTGGTCACGCCGGGAATGTTGCCTTGGAAGGCTAATTCACGAATTTTGGCGCGGCCGAGGCCAAATTGACGGAACGTACCACGTGGGCGGCCAGTGATGGCACAGCGGTTACGTTGACGTGTGGGGTTTGCGTTGCGTGGAAGCTTTTGCAGGCCCAAACGGGCTGCTGCACGCTCTTCATCGCTGCGCTTCATATCTTGTGAGATGGCTTTCAATTCCGCGTGTTTAGCCGCGTACTTGGCTACCAATCTGTCTCTTTTGAGCTCGCGCTCGATCAATGCTACTTTAGCCACGTGCCACCTCAGTTCTTGAACGGGAAACGGAAGCCGGCGAGCAATGCTTTGCACTCGTCGTCGGTCTTGGCCGTCGTGGTGATGCTGATATTGAGACCGCGCAAAGCGTCAACCTTGTCGTACTCAATTTCAGGGAAAATGATTTGCTCTTTCACGCCGACGTTGTAGTTGCCACGACCGTCAAAAGCACGGCCAGAGATACCACGGAAGTCGCGTACGCGGGGCAAAGCCACGGTGACGAAGCGATCGAGAAATTCATACATTTGCACGCCACGCAATGTGACCATGCAACCAATGGCTTGGCCTTCGCGGATTTTGAAACCAGCGATTGGCTTTTTGGCCTTGGTAACGACTGGCTTTTGGCCAGCAATTTTTGTGAGGTCACTGACAGCGTTGTCCATGACCTTTTTGTCGGCCACGGCTTCGCTCACACCCATGTTGAGTGTGATTTTGGTGATGCGCGGAACTTGCATGACCGACTTGTAACCAAACTTGGTCATGAGTTCGGGGGCAATTTTTTCGCGAAATTGTTGTTGTAGACGTGCCATGTTTATGCCACCTTGATTTCTTCGCCGCTGGACTTGTAAACGCGAACGCGTTTGCCATCGGCTGACATCTTCACACCCACACGATCAGCCTTACCTGTAGCGCTGTTGAAAACAGCGATATTGGACTGGTGAATAGGCATGGTCTTTTCGATAATGCCGCCGTTGGTACCCTTCATCGGGTTTGGCTTGGCATGCTTTTTAACCAAGTTGATGCCCTCAACCACCACGTGCGAGTCATCGGCACGGAGCGACACGGTGCCGCGCTTGCCTTTGTCACGACCGGCGATGACGATCACTTGATCACCTTTGCGAATCTTGTTCATGGCTTGTCCTTAAAGAACTTCAGGTGCCAAGGACACGATCTTCATGAACTTCTCAGTACGCAATTCACGCGTGACTGGGCCGAAGATGCGGGTGCCAATAGGCTCCAATTTGGCATTCAGCAAAACTGCTGCATTGCCATCGAATTTAACGAGTGAGCCATCGCCACGGCGAATGCCCTTGGCTGTTCGAACGACCACAGCACTGTAAACCTCGCCTTTTTTGACGCGGCCACGGGGCGCAGCTTCTTTGATGCTCACTTTGATAATGTCGCCAACACTGGCGTAACGACGTTTAGAGCCGCCCAGCACCTTGATGCAAAGGACGGACTTAGCGCCGGTGTTGTCGGCAACATCCAACCGAGTTTCTGTCTGAATCATTTCAATATTTCCCAACTTGCACCTTGTGCACCCCAAAAAATCAGAACTTTTTAAGTTTGATTTTCAAAAGCACCAAGATCAGTCTTGGACCCGTCATCCACACCGCGAACCACTCGCAGTGCTTTTGTTTGGGTAGATAACTCCGCTTTTTTACAAGCGAAGCCCGCGATATTACAACATTTTCGGGCTCTGTCAACACGCTTGGCGCGAAAAAGTCAAAGAAATCTGAATTTAGGGCATTTGATAAGACTTGGCCAAGGCCTCGAAAGCCGCCAATTCAGGTGAAACACCCGTTTCGGTGCTCAAAATTTCTGCCACTTGGGGGGCCACGGCCAGTGCGGCACGGGCATCTAAGAACAGCAAGCGGTTTCGACGGGCCAGCACATCCTCCACGGTGCGCGCATATTCATAGCGCGCCGCAAAGCGCACCATGGCCTCACTCAATTGGTGGCTGGGCAAAGGGCCCAAGCCAATATCTGCGCCTGGCAAGCTTGCCAAGAGTTCGGCATCTGTGCCGTAGGGGCTAGCTGAAGCAGTGGCGCCCGACATCTTGGTATCTAGTGTGACGTCTTCAGAGGTCAAAGAGACAAGTTGCGCCTTGCGAATGGCTTGCATCACATCGGCCGCCATGGCGCGGTAGGTGGTCCACTTGCCGCCCATGACACTGACCAGTCCATTGGATGCCACTTTGACGGTGTGCTCACGGCTGACATTGTGTGTGGCACCCTGTTCATTTGGTTTTTCATCTGTGCGTGCCAAAGGTCGCAGCCCTGCCCAAACGCTGGTGACATCCGAGCGCAAAGGCACTTTGACCAGGTATTTGGCGGCTTCTTGCAAAATTTGATCAATTTCAGATTCAAGCGCCTGCGGCTCCCAATCCACTTGGGGTCTGGGTGTGTCGGTGGTGCCCAACAACACTTTGCCTTGCCATGGCACTGCAAATAAAACGCGGCCGTCTTGGGTGTGCGGCACCAACAAGGCCGATGAACCTGGCCAGAAGGAGGCATCCACCACCAGATGAACACCCTGGCTGGGCCTGACCGCATGTGGCAATTTGGCATCTTTGGCATTGCCAGGCTTGGAGTGCAGCATGGCCTCAATTTGATCAACCCAGACACCGGTGGCATTGACCACACAACGGGCTTTGATGCTGCGCTCTTGGCCGGTCTCTGTGTCTTGGCAGGTCAGGCCTTTGATGCGGCCCGCAGGATACTCCGTCAGAACACCTGTAACGGGCATGTGGTTCAGCACGAGCGCCCCATGAGATGCCGCTGTTCGCGCCAAGGCCAAGGCCAAGCGGGCATCGTCAAATTGGGCATCCCAATATTCAACGCCTCCCACCAAATTCGTGATCCTGACGCCCGGCAGCGCCAGCAATGTTTCTGCATGACTTAACAAACGGGTGGGGCCGAGCCGGGCCGGGCCTGCCAACAAGTCATACAGCTTCAAACCTAAGCCATAAAACAGTTGGTCTTTTCGCCGATAAGCGGGCATCACAAAGGGCATGGGTTTGACCAAGTGGGGCGCATTCGAGAGCAAGTGTTGGCGCTCCCGCAAGGCTTCCCAAACCAAAGGCAAATGGCCCTGGGCCAAATAACGAACACCGCCATGAACCAATTTGGTAGACCGTGACGAGGTGCCTTTGGCAAAGTCATGGGCCTCTAAAAGCACCACTTTCAAGCCTCGGACGGCCGCATCAACGGCAACGCCCAAGCCCGTTGCACCGCCACCAATGATGGCGATGTCAAATTCTTGCACGGCGTCTAATTGCGCAAGCAACTGCGCCCTGTCTGTCAATAAAGGGGTCATACCATCTTCAATCTTGGGCCCAAGAACGCGAACGGCTAACCGCCTCTCGCCAACGAGCATGGCCTGATTGTCTGGCTTGAATGGCGCGCGCAGTGGTTTGCGGCACAAACTTTCGATCGATCGACCATTGGGCTGTGATTTCATCGGCGCCCGACCAAAACCCAGTGGCCAATCCCGCCAGATAGGCGGCGCCTAATGCGGTGGTCTCTGTGACGCTGGCGCGCACCACCGGTACGCCCAATGCATCTGCCTGCATTTGCATCAGCAAATTGTTTTGGCTGGCACCCCCATCGACGCGCAGTTCGGTCAATGCCAGGCCACTGTCTTTGGACATGGCCAAAAACACATCGGCCACTTGCCAAGCGATGGCCTCTAAGGCGGCACGCGCAATGTGCGCTTTTGTGGTGCCGCGCGTCATGCCCACCAAAGTGCCACGCGCTTGCCCGTCCCAATCGGGTGCACCCAAACCTGCAAAAGCGGGCACCAAATAAACACCGTCCGTGTTGGGCACGCTGGCTGCCAGCGCTTCTACGTCGCTGGCTTTTTGAATGATTTGCAAACCATCGCGCAACCATTGCACCGTGGCACCCGCCATGAAGACAGAGCCTTCCAGCGCATAGGCGGTTGAATGCCAGCCCTTTGCCTCAAATTGCGGGCCTTGCCACGCCACTGTGGTGAGCAATTGATTGCGGCTTTGAACGGGCACATGGCCCGTGTTCATCAGCATGAAGCAGCCTGTGCCGTAGGTGTTCTTGGCCATGCCTGGCGCAAAACAAGCCTGCCCAAACGTAGCGGCTTGTTGATCACCGGCCAAGCCTGCAATGGGCACCGACAAACCCAACCAATGCGCATCTGTTTCGGCCAAGACGCCGCTGCTTGGCACCACCTGCGGCAAAATTGAAAAGGGGATGTTGAATTGCTTGAGCAAACTGGCATCCCAAGCTTGGGTATGCAAGTTGAACAACATGGTTCGCGACGCGTTGCTAGGATCGGTGACATGCACCCGGCCCCCCGTGAGTTGCCAAATGAGCCATGTGTCGATGGTGCCAAACGCCAAATGTCCCTGCTCTGCCAGACGCCTCGCGCCCTTCACATGGTCGAGTAACCAGGCAATTTTGGTGGCTGAAAAATAGGCGTCTAGAACCAAACCTGTTTTCTTTTGAATGCCAGCGGCCGCACCTTGGCTTTTGAGCTTGTCACAAAGCCCCGCGGTTCTGCGATCTTGCCAAACAATGGCCGGCGCAATGGGCTGCCCAGTTCTGCGGTCCCAAAGCACGCTTGTTTCGCGTTGGTTGGTGATGCCAATGCTCTGTATTTGAGAAGCAGCAAGGTCAGCTTTGCGCAGCACGTCGTGCATGACTTTTTTTTGTGTCTGCCAAATTTCAAGCGCGTCGTGCTCAACCCATCCTGGTTTAGGAAAAAATTGGGTGAACTCTTGTTGAGCGGTGGCAACGGGCTGGCCATTGCGGTTGAACAACACCGCCCTAGAACTGGTGGTGCCTTGGTCAAGTGCAAGGATGTACTTCATGGCTGCAAGATTAACCGAAAGCGGTGCTCCAAAAAAGAGACAATAAGACCAATTGGCTGAATCAGACTCAATAATTCAGACTTTGGCCGTCCTTGTTCAATGGCCCCACCTCTATTTCGAGAATGATTCATGACTGCATCGACTCACATTGATTTTCAAAAAGTGCGATTGGCCTTCATTGGCGGCGGCAACATGGCCAGCGCCATTTTGGGCGGCCTCATTCGACAAGGTCTTGCGCCGAGCCAAGTGGTCGTGATTGAGCCCTTTGCAGAAACTGCCGCCAAACTTCAAACAGAATTTGGCGTTGAAGTTCATGCTGCTGCCTCAGCTGATTCTGCAGCTTCCGCCCTTTTGTCCCATGCAGATTTGGTAGTTTGGGCTGTGAAGCCACAAGTTTTTAAAGAGGCGGCATTGCCCGTAGCCGCTTTCACGCAAGAGGCACTTCACTTGTCGGTGGCCGCAGGCATTCGAAGCGACAGCATTGCGCGCTGGCTTCAAACAGATCGCGTGGTGCGCAGCATGCCCAATACGCCGGCCTTGGTGGGACAAGGCATCACGGGTTTATTTTCCCGTGCTGGTGTGTCGGCAACAGACAAACAATTGGTTGAACAAGTTCTCAAGAGCACAGGCGAGTGGCTGTGGGTCACGCAAGAATCTGACTTGGACGTGGTCACTGCGCTTTCGGGCTCTGGGCCTGCTTATGTGTTTTATTTTTTAGAGGCCATGACCGAAGCGGGTGTTCAAATGGGCTTAAGCCAAGAACAGGCCTACCACTTGGCCAAGGCCACCTTTGGCGGTGCCACACATCTGGCGCGTCAATCAACAGACTCGCCTGAAGTGCTGCGCCAGCGCGTCACTTCAAAAGGCGGCACGACGTATGCGGCGCTTACATCCTTGGCCGACGACCATGTGAAAGAGGCCTTTGTGAAAGCCATGCTGGCGGCGCAAAAACGCGCGGCCGAGTTGGGTGATGAATTCGGCAAAGACTGATTAGAAGCTGTTCATGGCGAGCTCAAAGGTAGCTGAGTGCCACGCCCACAAAGGCGGCAAAACCCACCCAGTGGTTCAAGCGAAATGCTTTGAAGCAGCCGTCTCGTGATCGGTCTTTGATCAGCCAAAAATGCCAAGCGGCCTGCAGTGCAGCAGCAACCAAACCCGCCATCAAGAGTGGCTTGTCGGGTGCGTCTAGCACCACGCCCCAAACGCCCACAAAGGCGGCATAAAAAAACATCACAGCCGCCACATCCCATTGGCCCAAAGTGATGGCAGATGTTTTCATGCCAATTCTCAAATCGTCATCGCGGTCGACCATGGCGTACTCGGTGTCGTAGGCCAAGACCCAAAACAAATTGCCAAGCAACAGCGCCCAAGCAATGCTTGGCACTTCGCCAGTGACAGCTGCAAACGCCATCGGAATGCCGAAACTGAATGCCACGCCCAGCACAGCTTGCGGCATGGCGATAAAGCGTTTGGCATAGGGATAAGCCACTGCCACCGCCATGGCGGCAAAAGACCACGCGATGGTTTCTGTGCGCAAGGTGAGCACCAACATAAAAGCGATGAGTGCCAGCACTGCCCCCAGCAGCAAGGCTTCTTTCACACCGATGCGGCCGCTGGTGACGGGCCGCTCTGCGGTTCGTTTGACATGCTTGTCAAAGTCACGGTCTGCCACATCGTTCAAACAACATCCTGCGCTGCGCATGAGGATGGTGCCTAAGGTGAAGACGGCGAGCAAATGCCACCCTGGAAAACCACCCGAGGCGACCCATAAAGCCGATAGCGTAGGCCACAACAACAAGAGCCAACCAGCAGGCCGATTCCAGCGAATAAGGTCTAAATACAAGCTGATTTTTTCACGCATGGAATGAAAAGTTCTTGACGTTAAACAGCTCGAATCAACATCATGACAAGCGCGTCACGCCCGGCAACTCGCATGCATAGATGGCGTTGCGAAGTGCCGCAATGGCTTCGTAACGCGTGAAGCTTTTGCGCCAAACCATGACCACGCGGCGTGTGGGTGGCAAGCCCCCGGCTTCGTCCACGATGGGCAAATAAGCAATGTCGGGGTCTTCGTGTTTTTTTCTCTTGGCGGTTTCAGCCAAGGCTTCCGCAGGCACCGACAATCGCGGCACCAATGTGACGCCCATGCCTGCTGCCACCATGTGCTTGATGGTCTCAAGCGAAGAGCCTTCAAAGCTTTTTCTTATGCCTTCTGCGTTGCTAGAAAACCTTGCAAACTCTGGGCACACTTCGAGCACATGGTCTCTGAAGCAATGGCCATTGCCTAGCAGCAACATGGTTTCGTTTTTAAGTTGCTCAGCCGTGATCGATTTTTTATGAGCCAGCAAATGCTTCACGGGCAATGCAGCCATGAAGGGCTCATCGTACAAAGCCGCCGTGGCCAATCCGGCATCGGGAAAAGGCTCAGCCAAGATGGCGCAATCTATTTCTCCCGCGCGCAGCATCTCCATGAGTTTGACGGTGAAGTTCTCTTGCAACATCAAAGGCATTTGCGGCGCCTTCTTCATGATCTGTCGCATCAAATCGGGCAACAAATAAGGGCCAATGGTGTAGATCACACCCAAACGCAAAGTACCTGCCAAGGGGTCTTTGCCGCGCTTGGCAATTTCTTTGATCTCTGCCGCTTGCTCCAACACAAGCTGTGCATGGCGAATGATTTCTTCGCCCAATGGCGTGGTGCTCACCTCGTTGGCGCTGCGCTCGAACAACTTGACATCGAGTTCTTCCTCGAGTTTTTTGATGGCCACCGACAAGGTGGGCTGCGACACGTGACACGCATCGGCCGCCTTGCCAAAGTGCCGTTCGCGGGCCACGGCCACAATGTATTTCAGCTCAGTCAGGGTCATTCCAATTTCTCAAGCTTTCAAATATTCTGATTTTCCACCCAACCAGCGAGCGATGTGCCGCTCGGCCATGTCGGGGTATTTTTCCAGCAACTTCGGCGCTGCTTGCCTTGCCCAATCAAGCAAATGCTCGTCTGTGGTCAAGTCAGCAAATCGCAACAGGGCGGCCCCCGATTGTCGCGCACCTAGAAACTCGCCTGGCCCCCTGATTTCTAAATCGCGTCTGGCAATTTCAAAACCGTCGTTGGTGTCGACCATGGCACGCAAACGCTCACGCGCTGTTTCACTTAAACGACCACCTTCGGGTGTGCCATAAAGCAAGACGCAAGCAGAGGCCGCTGCGCCTCGCCCCACGCGCCCTCGCAATTGGTGCAATTGGCTCAGGCCAAATCGCTCGGCGTGTTCGATCACCATCAAGGAGGCATTGGGGACATCAACGCCCACCTCAATGACGGTGGTGCTGACCAAGACACCCATGCTGCCTTGTGTGAACTGGGCCATGACCTCGCGCTTTTCATTCACCGACATGCGGGAGTGCAGCAAGCCCACCACCGTGCCCGGTAACTGCGCCGACAACACCGCCGACAACTCTTCGTGCGTGGCCGTGGCGTTGGTCAAGTCCAAAGCTTCACTTTCTTCAATGAGCGGGCACACCCAATAGACCTGACGCCCTTCGGCCAATTGCGCGCCAATGCGGCCAATGACTTGATCACGTCGGCTGTCTGAGATGACTTTGGTGACCACGGGCGTGCGCCCGGGTGGCAATTCGTCAATCACCGACACTTCTAAATCGGCGTAATAACTCATGGCCAATGTTCGGGGAATGGGCGTGGCCGTCATCATGAGCAAGTGCGGCTCCATGCCAGCATCTTGCATCTTGTCTCTGAGGGCCAAACGTTGCGCCACGCCAAAGCGATGCTGTTCATCGATGATGGCCAAAGCCAAGTTTTTGAACTTCACCAGTTCTTGAATGACAGCATGCGTGCCCACCACCAAGGCCGCTTCGCCCGACTCAATCAGGGCCAGCATTTCGGTGCGTTCTTTTTTCTTTTGACTGCCTGTGAGCCACGCCACGCGAACCCCTAAAGGCGCCAGCCAGCCCACCAATTTGGCGAAGTGTTGTTGCGCCAAAATTTCGGTGGGTGCCATGAGGGCACACTGCCAGCCCTGATCAATGGCCAACATAGCGGCCAAAGCAGCCACCACGGTTTTGCCAGCACCTACGTCGCCCTGAAGCAGGCGGTGCATCGGCACAGGCCGCGCCAAATCTTTTGCAATTTCAAGGCCGACCCTTTGTTGAGCGGCCGTCAACTGGAATGGCAAGACTTCTTTCAATTTGTCATGCCAAGCACCGGCCTTTGGCTGTAGCGCGGGCGCCTTCAAGGTATCGCGCTCTAGCTTGGCCATGCGCTGCGAAAGTTGCTGCGCCAGCAACTCCTCGGCTTTGAGCCTTTGCCAAGCGGGGTGTGAGCGGTCTTCTAGCGCCGCAATCGACACATCGGGTGTGGGATGGTGCAAGTAGGTCAAGGCTTGGCGTAAGCTCTGAACCGGTTTGCCCTGGGGCGATGAGGGCCAGGCCATGGCTGGGGGCAATGATTCACTTAAATCGGCCCGCGACACGGCGCTGGCAATGGCCCGGCGTAAATAGGTTTGCGGCAAACCTGCCGAGGTGGGATAGACCGGTGTGAGCACAGACGGCAGATCGCCGGTTGCCGCCCTGAAGGCGGGGTGCATCATGGTGAATCCCATGAACCCCCCCTTAACTTCGCCTCTGGCCCGAATCACTTGACCTACGGACAAGGCCTTTTGCTGAGCGGGGTAGAAGCTGAAAAACCGCAAAACGCAGGTGTCGGTGCCGTCATCGACCGTGACGAGCAACTGGCGCCGAGGACGCAACTGGACTTCCGAGGAGACCACCGTGGCTTCAATTTGAATGGCATCGCCTTCGCGGGCATCGCCTAGTTTGACGATGCGGGTTTCGTCTTCGTAACGCAGGGGAATGTGCAAGGCCAAATCAATGTCGCGCGCCAAACCCATCTTGCGCATGGCTTTTTGCGGTGCAGACAAGGGCTTGGGCGGCGAAAATGACGGAGAAGATGCGGAGGCAACCATACCGCCATTGTGCCGTGCTTGCCCAATGGCTTGTACCGTGCAGGCCTAAAACGGCCTGCGCATCAGGCCGTCAAGATCAAAGCATTTTTTCGGCCAATGTAGCCATCACGAAGGCTGACACAATGTCTCGAATGGTTTTGCGCTGTTCGTGGGACAGCGATAAGTACCGATCAACCATTTCACGGTCGGCCAGGCCCATTTCGACGGGGCCATTGTTCATTTCAAACACGTAGGTCTTGCCGGGTGCACGGCCAAAACGAAGTTCGTCAGGGCTGACTTGTAACCAGTCGGAAAGGACCCGCAGTTTGTCTTGCGTGGGCATGACTTTGCCCAACAACCAGTTGCGTGCCGTATGGGGCGTGATGCTGCGACCCCGGTAGCGAAGGTTGAAGGCATTGGCCACCAGTGTGGGTGAAGCACGCACCCCTGCACTCTCCAACGCGCCGCGCAAACGATCGGCGAATTGTTGGGACTCTGATACTTTGAGCATTCCCATACATTACTGTCTTGGGAACACTGGAAAGTGAATGGTGATCATTACTTTCTTAAATAATGCTCACATCTTGCTCTCATTTACAACTATTCAATAGTTTTAGTTTCAAATTGATTGCGTTAGGTCATGGGACAATCTAATTTTTCAACTTGGAACGGGTCTTGTTCGGCCCTCAAGCACATGACCGCTTTTAGCCCCCCCCTTGACGTCATCCAAGCCAAACGCAGCTTCAGTTTGAGTGACTTTGACTTTCACCTTCCCCCAGAACTGATCGCACAACACCCAGCAACTGAGCGCAGCAGCTCTCAGTTGCTTGACGGCAGCGGCCACATGCCAGTCGATCGGGTGTTTAAGGATTTGCCCCAACAGATGCAATCGGGCGACCTCTTGGTTTTCAACGACACCCAAGTCATCAAGGCGCGAATCTTTGGCGAAAAATCAAGCGGCGGCAAAGTGGAGCTCTTGATTGAGCGGGTATTGCCCGGTCATCGCGTGGTGGCTCACATGAAAGTCAGCAAAAAACCACCCATTGGCGCCACCCTTTACATGGGGAGAGATGCCAACGCAGCCTTGAAACAGAGCAAGACGGGTTTTGAGGCCACTTTGATCGGCCGTTGGCCTGATGAAAACGGCGCTTTGTTTTGTTTTGAATTCAGCGCAGAACCGCATGCCCTCATGGCTCAGTATGGCCACATGCCATTGCCGCCCTACATTGAGCGGCCATGCGACGGCAGCGCCACTGAGTCTGAAGTTGCTGAAGACGAAGCGCGCTACCAAACAGTCTTTGCACGCCATCCCGGCGCTGTCGCCGCACCGACTGCAGCATTGCATTTTGACGATGCCTTGTTGAGCCAGTTAAAAGAAAAGGGCGTCGCCACTGCCAGTGTCACTTTGCATGTGGGTGCAGGCACTTTCCAGCCCGTGAAAACCGAAAACATTGCCGAACACACCATGCATGCCGAGTGGTACGACATTCCTGCATCGACTCAGCTTGCTTTGCAGGCGTGCAAAGCACGTGGCGGTAAAGTATGGGCGGTTGGCACGACTTCGGTCAGAACTTTGGAGTCGTGGGCAAAATCAGGTCTAGCGCAAGGCGACACCCAAATCTTCATCACACCAGGCTTTGAATTTCAGTGGGTGGACTGCCTGATCACCAATTTCCATTTACCCAAAAGCACATTGATGATGCTGGTCAGTGCCTTTGCAGGCTATGAGCATGTGATGGCTTTGTACGCCCACGCCATTGCACAAAAGTATCGGTTCTTCAGCTATGGCGATGCCATGCTCTTAAGACGCTCGAACTCTCTTTAAACCTAAAGCATAAAATGAAGCATGCTTCAATTTGAACTCCTCAAAACAGACCCTCACAGCCACGCGCGAAGAGCTCAGTTGACCCTGAACCATGGCGTGATTCAAACGCCCATCTTCATGCCTGTGGGCACCTACGGCACCGTGAAAGGCGTGATGCCGCGCAGCCTCGAAGAAATGGGCGCGCAAATTATTTTGGGCAACACCTTTCATTTGTGGATGCGGCCAGGCCTTGACATCATGAAAAGTTTTGGCGGCTTGCATGGCTTTGAAAAATGGAAGAAACCCATCCTCACAGACTCGGGCGGTTTTCAAGTTTGGTCTTTGGGTGCGATGCGAAAAATTACCGAAGAAGGCGTGCATTTTTCTTCGCCCGTGAACGGCGACAAGCTGTTCATGTCGCCCGAAGTGAGCATGCAAATTCAAACCATCTTGAACTCAGACATTGTGATGCAACTCGACGAGTGTACGCCTTATGAAACCAAAGGCCACCTCACCACAGAAGCAGAAGCACGCAAGTCCATGGAGATGAGTTTGCGCTGGGCCACACGCAGTCAAAATGAATTTACGCGGCTTGAAAATCCCAATGCCTTGTTTGGCATTGTGCAAGGCGGCATGTTTGAAAACTTGCGTCAAGAATCTCTAGACCAATTGGTGGGTATGAATTTTCCAGGTTATGCCATTGGCGGTGTGAGCGTGGGCGAGCCCAAAGAACAAATGTTGCAAATCATGGCGCACACACCGCACCGTTTGCCCGCCGACAAGCCACGCTACCTCATGGGCGTGGGTACTCCCGAAGATTTGGTCGAAGGCGTGGCGCAAGGTGTTGACATGTTTGACTGCGTCATGCCCACGCGCAACGCACGCAATGGCACGGTGTTCACGCGCTTTGGCGATTTGAAGCTGCGCAATGCGCGTCACAAAACCGACCATCAGCCTTTAGACGCCTCATGCACATGCCATGCTTGTGCTGGCACTTCAGGTGTGTCTTGGGACGATGGCGGCAGAGAAGGTTTTAGCCGCGCGTATTTGCATCACCTCGATCGCTGCGGCGAGATGCTGGGGCCCATGCTGACCACCGTTCACAACTTGCACTACTACTTGAACCTCATGCAAGAAGTACGCGCTGCATTGGAAGCCGGAAGCTTCTCAAGCTTTCAGACGCAGTTCAAACAGGCGCGTGCGCGCGGCGTATAAAAACTGTTGTTGTTTAAGTGGCTTCTGCAGGCGTGGTGAATACCGTCAACACACCGGTGTAACCATACAAATGCTGATGGGCGATTTCGCCGCTTGCAAAAAACCCCACCAAAGGCACATCGCCTAGAGCGTGGCGAATCCACTGAAGCTCGGCACTGGGCCCACCAAAGTGCGGGCCACCGCGGCCAGAGCAACTGACATACACCGCGCCCGCAATGCGCCTGGCTGGGTGCGGCGCCGCTTCTGCTTCACTGGCTGCCAAAGCGTTGGCCATTTCCAAGCTCAATGTTTCGGGCTCTAACTCTTCTCGAATTTCTGCGCAAATGCGACGAAGATCTGACTTGGCTGCCTGCAAACTCATCTGGCAAAAAGTCAATTTCTGACCTGCTTGCAAATGGTCTGCAATGGCCACGCCTTGGCGTGCGGGGTCGAGTCCAACGATGTGTCGCACTCTGACATCGGCACCTAAGCTGCCTGCTCTGCCAACCCCTTGTTGACCGGCAGACGTGAGTCCCACCAAGGTGCTTCGCACTGCTTTCAATGCGACTTGTGGTTCTGACAAGGACACCTTCAAATCGGCCATCAACACATCCAGTGCCGGCAAGCCATCGAGTTTGTAAACCACATGCCCTTCGGCTTCCGTGATCTCGCGCTCTTTGCTGATGGGCGCGCAGCCTTGCGTGACGCGCGACAAGATTTGCACCTCGGGCGACCAAGCAACGCCGCTTAGACCACCCGTTAAAACACCCTGCTTGGGATCGGCTGAATTCTGCCAAGCAAATTGCACGGCTTGGTTTCGACTGGCCGTTAAACCGCCAAACAAATACCCCGACTGCGTGCGACCCGCCATTTCGGCAATCAACTCGGCCAAGTCCGGCGTTTGCGGATCGGCATGCACCAAGGCGCTTTGCGCCTTGAACTGCGGCGGCAAGGGTTGTGCACCCGAAAACACGCGGTATTGATCGGCAGGTAAATCGCACAGCATCAAGGCCATGCCCGGTTCGTCAAAGTACTCTGCGTTGTTGGCCGCCACCCCCACACCCACGGTGCCTGCCCAATCTTGAACCATGGGCAACTCTTCTCTGAAATGCGCCAAGATGGGTTCGGCTTCGTTGGCGTAATGGTCGGTGATGTACAACAGCCCCAAACGCGGCTGCGGCGCATGGCCTGGCAATGTCATTTGGGCGCGCAATTGGGCAATGACCAATCCGGCGGCCATTTGCCACTGTGGGTGCGTGGCGTGACCAAAGGGAAATAAATTCATGGGGCTGGTTTTTTGGCTCGCGATGGTCGCGCTGAATTTGAACGAGCTGAACTGGATCGGCTTGTGCTTGCACTTGGCTTTTGGGTTTTGCGCGTTGTAGCCGTTTTCTTGCTGGCCTTGGGGCCGTCCTTCATGGCTTTGGCCGCCACATCTTTCACAGCCGCCGCCGCAATGTTTTGAAATTGTTGGGTGAGTGATCCCCACCACTGCATGGGGTCAACTGCTGGGCCTTGTGCAGCACCTTCAGCACTTGCTTTGGCCTGATCGCTGCTTGAGTCAGCGGCGCTGTGAGTTTCTGCGGGCTTGGCCGTTTCCTTTGGCTGAAGGTCTGGCATTTTGGCCGTGAAGGCCTTGGCCAACTCTGTCATGTTCACGTTCATGCCTTGCAAAGTAGACAAGGTCATTTTTTGCACCTCTAAGGCCTGAATGGTGGCCTTGAGCGCATTGGTGTTTTGCTCCAACCAAAACTGAACCGTTTTGAGTTCTTGAATGCGCTTGTCGAGCTCTTCCACACTCAAGGTAGGCGCGACCCAGCTGGCCATGTTGGGCATGCCTTGCGGCGAGCCCTTGGCACCCGGGTTGGCGGCTTGCCCTAAGTTTTGCAAAAAATCAAAGCCAGGTACGAATTTTCCAAATCCGAAAGCTGAGGTATCGCTCATGAGGGCTCCTTGTGGTGTGTTTCAAGCGCAAGCTTAACGCATACGGCCCTGCGTCAACTGCGCGACGCAACAAGGAACGATCAAAGGCTAAGCTCTTTGCTTTGATCCAAATAGGAAGACAAGACATGCTGACACTCTGCGGCTTTGGCGCCAGCAACTATCACAACAAAGTTAAATTGGTGCTGCTGGAAAAAGGCGTTGCCTTTGAAGAGGAGTTGGCTTGGGTGGGGGAAACCGATCCCACGGCCAGCCCACTTGGCAAAGTGCCCTATTTGAAAACAGCGCAAGGCTCGGTTTGCGAATCGGCGGTCATGGTGGAGTATATCGAGCAACAGTACCCTGATCACCCTCTCATGCCCAAGGACGCCTTCGCAGCCGCCAAAGCTCGGGAGCTGGTGGTCTTCTTAGATTTGCACTTGGAATTGGTGGCGCGCAACTTGTACGGTGAAGCCTTCTTTGGCGGCAAGGTCAGCGACACTGTCAAGGAAAAAATTGGTGCCCAACTTGAGAAAAATGTGGCCGCATTTGCAAAATTGGCACAGTTTAAACCCTTCATTGGCGGCACTGAATTGAGCATTGCAGATTGCACCGCCGCAGTTCATTTGCCTGTGATCACTGCAGCGACCAAAACCATTTACGGCAGGGATTTTTTGGCCGACTTGCCCGTCAAGGATTACATGAAAATGTGGTCTGAGCGCCCCAGCATGCAACGGGTGCATGCTGATCGCAAAGCCAACAACGAACTCTTCATGGCGCGCATGAAGAGCAAGGCTTAAAACTGAGGCGGGCGGCGCGCCTTTAAGCTGGCCAAGCCCTCTTGAACATCGGGCCCTGAAAAGCCCATGAACTCGAGCGCCAAGGAAGCATCAAAACTGGGGCCTGCTTGGCGCAGCCAATTGTTCAAAGCATATTTGGTCCAGCGAATGGCGGATTGACTGCCATTGGCCAAACGATCGGCCACCTCATAAGCTTTGCTTAGCAGTTGGTCTTCCTCAACCGCCAATGACACCAAGCCAATTCGCTCGGCTTCTTCTCCACTCACAGGTTCGCACAACAACAAGTAGTACTTGGCTTTGGCCATGCCACACAGCAAAGGCCAAATGATGGCCGCGTGATCGCCTGCTGCAACACCTAAGCGTGTATGACCATCTACAATTTTGGCAGTCTTGCTGGCAATGGAAATATCAGCCAACAAACCCGCCACCAAGCCAGCGCCCACCGCCGGCCCATGCATGGCACTCACAATAGGCTTGTCGCAATTGATCACGTTGTAAACCAAGTCGCGCGCCTCTTTCCAGACACGGCTTCGAATGTCGAAATCTCGTGCCATGTCTTCCACCAACGACAAATCGCCACCGCCCGAAAAGCCCAAACCCTCACCGCGCAACACCGCTGCTCGCACGCTGTCGTCGCGCGAAACATCGCGCCAAATTTCAGCCAATTCCGCATGCCCTTCGTGGCCTGCGGTTGGCAGTTTGCCGTTGCCCCCAGGTCCACCGGCTTTCATCTGAATGTCTAGCACCGTTTGGTTGGCGCCACGCCGCGTGATTCGAAGTGTCTGATAGCGGCTGTAGTCAATGACAAGGCTCATGAAGGTCTCCTGAAATAGCAATCGGCCCTTTTGCCGGATTGCGTTGAACGTCCAAATTAAGCTTCAAGCGGGACCATTTGCTGGTCAATGGCGCCAAACACGCTTTGACCATCTTTGCCTTTCATTTCAATGCGAATGGTGTCACCGAATTTCATGAACTCGGTGCTAGGCTTGCCATCCAAAATGGTCTCAATGGCGCGCTTTTCTGCAATGCAGCTGTAGCCCTTGGGCCACTCGGGCTTGCCATTGACGTCAATGCTTTTGTTACTGACCGTGCCGCTGCCAACAATGGAGCCAGCGCGCACGTTGCGTGTTTTACCTATGTGCGCAATCAGTTGGCCAAAGTGAAACGTCATTTCAGGGCCGGCTTCGCACATGCCCACCTTGCGGCCATTCCATGTTGACTGCATGGTCAGGTGCAAACGGCCATGATCCCAAGCGTCACCCAGTTCATCCAAGGTCACGGCAACAGGACTGAAAGCAGTTGCGGGTTTGCTCTGAAAAAAGCCAAATCCTTTGCCCAATTCATTCGGAATTAAGTTGCGCAAACTAACGTCGTTGGCAATCATCACCAACCGAATGCCATCGAGTGCGTTTTCTGGCGAAACCCCCATTGGCACATCGCCGGTGATCACTGCAATTTCAGCTTCAAAGTCGATGCCAAAGCTTTCGTCCCGGCACACCACAGGATCGCAAGGTCCAATGAAATCGTCACTGCCGCCCTGGTACATAAGCGGGTCGGCGTAAAAGCTCTCAGGCACCACAGCGCTGCGCGAGGCTCGTACCAATTCCACATGGTTCAAATAAGCCGAGCCATCGGCCCACTGATAAGCCCTGGGCAATGGCGCCATGCATTGTTTGGGGTCAAATGGAAAGGCATGACGCGCCTTGCCACTGTTCAGTGTTTGGTACAGGTCTTCCAATTGCGGCGCCAAAAAGTTCCAGTCGTCTAAAACTTGCTGCAGGCGCTGAGCAATGCCCGTCGCATAATGTGCTGTGCTCAAGTCGCGCGAGACCACGACCAATTGGCCGTCACGCGATCCGTCTTTGTAGGTAGCTAATTTCATGCTGGGGTCTCACAATAGAATCTCAAAATAAAAATCCAAGCCGATGGCTTTCGATTCAAAACGTGAATCAGTTTAACCAATCTAGCGGGTCCTACAATTTCATGACTTTCAAGACGATCTGATTTTTTCAAAGCGCCCCAGCCCCTTAAATTCACATTGACATGCATGCCCAAGCCCTATTGACCCAAGCCAACCTCGCCTCTCAGCGGCGGGCCTTGGCGGCTTTGGTGGCATTGGTTTTGGGTGCTCACCTTTGGCTGCTCTTGGCACCTGGGGCCAGCATTTGGCGACTTCAACCAGAATCGCAAAAATTGGGGCCCCTGCAAACTCGGGTGTTGAGTTCTGGCGTTTCACAGGCGCCGCCACAAAGCCCAGCCACCGAGCAACCTAGGCCGCCCATCCAACAAAAACCCAGACCACCAGCAAGCGCAAGCGCCACCTCGCCCGCAAGCGTTGGCATGCGTGCCGTGGCCTCTGAAGTGCTGCCTGCCCCTGAAGAAAACCTCAATCCGCCCAATTCCGACCCAAACACTGCGGCTTTGGCAAGCTTACCCAACAAGCTACCAGAAGTCGAAGCAATCCCCTTGCCACCAGACGTTACGGCGGCCCCCGCCGTGTCAGTACCGCCCGCATCGAATGCGCTCACAGCCAAGGTAGGCGACTTTCCGCCTAACTCCCAAATTAACTACAAACTCACAGGTCAAGAACGTGGTTTGACTTACCACGCTTTTGGCTCGCTCAAGTGGCAAGCCCAATCGAACCCCAGAACCCCTAAGACCTATGAAGCCGAACTTCGAGTTAGAGCATTTTTGGTGGGCAGTCGTGTTTGGCGAAGCGTGGGAAGCATGACCGAAAACGGCTTGGCGCCATTGCGTTACTCTGACAGTTGGCGGGGCGAGCGCGCGGCCCATTTCGAAGCAGATCAAAAAAAAATCAGCTTCAGTGGCAATACGCCCAGCATTGCGCTGCAGCCCGGGGCACAAGATCAGGTGAGTTTGTTCATCCAAATGGCGGCCACGGTTTCTGCCAAGAGTTTCAAACTGGGCTCCGAGCTCAATGTCCAAACCGCCACGGCCCGGGATGCCGTCAATTGGACCCTCACTTACAAGTCAGATGACTCGATCGAAGTGGATGGCAAACGCCTAGAAACACAGCGCTGGGTTTGCTTGCCAAGGGGTAAGTTCGACAGCCAAATTGAAATGTGGTTGTCTCAAGCCCACGGCGGCATGCCCGTGCGAATTAAGATCACCCAAGTCAGTGGCAACTTCATTGACATGGAGATGCGAGACGTCGAAAGCTTACCGGCGCTGCCCTCTTGAAAAAATTTACAACAACCCTATCTAAAGTAGACAGACTTAGGTCAGAATGTCACTATGAACTTGTTGTATGAATCTGAATCTTTTGCCGTCATGCATGTGTTGGCCAACGACACCGGTGAAGCGGCATCCATCCATCAACCACCCATCCTAGAGCGCCACGGCTTTGAAATCGTGGACAAACGGTCGGGTAAAGAGGTTTACCTAGATGGCTCTTGGGCAGAAATGTTCCAAATGCACATTCAGGCTTGGCAACAAAACACCCCTACACAAGAAGAAGTGGAAGACACTTTAGAGCGTTACACGGGCCTGGCACAGCAGCCCGTTGTGGTTCACTAGTTTTCCTACTTCAGCTTGCTCAATCGGCTTTGGAAAAGCCGTGATGAGCGAGGCTTTGGCTGGGCATCAAGCATGTTTTCGAATGCTGTCAGCCAGCACATTGACCATTTTGTCGATGTGCTCTTTTTCCACAATGTAGGGCGGACACAGAACCAGGTTTTCGCCTGCAGCTCGCACCAAAACACCCTTGTTGTAGCAATCTAAGAAAATGTCGTAGGCGCGCTTGCCAGGAGCGCCCGCAATCGACGACAGCTCCACTGCACCTGCCAAGCCCAGGCTTCGGATGCCAATGACATTGGGCAGACCTTTGAAGGCGCTGTGCATGGCGTCTCCCAGCACAGGCCCCATTGAACCTGCGCGGGCAAAGAGGTTTTCTTCTTTGAGCAGTTTCATAGTGGCAATGGCTGCGGCGCAAGACACAGGGTGGCCTGAATAGGTATAGCCATGGAAAAACTCAATGGCGTAATCGGGCGCGCCAGAGTTCATCATGGCGTCGTAAATAAAATCGCGGCAAACCACACCGCCCAAAGGAATGACGCCATTGGTCACGCATTTGGCAAAGTTGAGCATGTCGGGCACCACACCGTAATAGTCGGCGCCGAAATTGGTGCCCATGCGGCCAAAGCCTGTGATCACCTCGTCAAAAATAAGCAAAATACCGTGCTTGTTACAAATTTCACGCAGGCGCTTCAAGTAACCCTTGGGCGGCAAATACCAACCCGCAGAACCCGCAACAGGCTCGACAATGATGGCCGCCACATTGCTGGGGTCGTGCAAAGCCAAAATGCGCGATTCCAGTTCCACCAGCGGGTCTTCTTGCCAGACGGGTTCTTCGTTGTGAATGTAGGCATGGTTCACTGGGTCGTGAATGAAGCGCATGTGGTCAACACGGGGCAGCAATTGAGCACCATAGACTTTGCGGTTGGCAGGCAAACCGCCCACACTCATGCCGCCAAAGTTCACGCCGTGGTAGCCCTTTTCTCGTCCAATGAAGACATTGCGGTGGCCTTCCCCGCGGGCTCGGTGGTAGGCCAAGGCGACCTTCAGGGAGGTGTCGGCGGCTTCAGAACCTGAGTTACAAAACAGCACCTTGTTCAAGTCACCAGGACACAACTCTGCAATCATTTGAGCGGCTTGAAAGGCCTGGTCGTTGCTGATTTGAAAGGCCGTGGCGTAGTCGAGGGTGTCGAGCTGTTTTTTGATGGCTTCGGCAATGGGCCTGCGGTTGTGACCCGCGCCCACACACCACAAGCTAGAAATGCCATCGATCACTTGACGGCCATCGTGGGTGGTGAAGTGCATGCCTTCAGCGGCCACGAAAATGCGCGGCTCTTGCTTGAAATGGCGATTGCCTGTGAAGGGCAACCACTGGTGCTCCATGTTGAAGGTGGCCGCAGGGGTGCTGGCAGGCCTCATTGAGGAGAGAAGGGTATCTAAATATGCCATGGGTGTGCCTCTTAGCTTCTAACAAGCATTGATTTTGAACCCTCAGTGTAAATTGCCCCACCCTAGATCGCAATCACTATTTCAGCAGTGCTGACATAAAGTCACAACTGATTTACCCTCTGGTTGGGCACAGAAACTACCACAAACCAGAACTTTACCGCGTTCCCTGCGACAATATCAGCCATGAATCATGCCTACATTTTGACGCTTTCCTGCCCCGACAGAATGGGCATCGTGCACGCTGTTTCCGGGTTTTTGCTGCAACGCGGCGGCAACATTGAAGAAGCCGCTCAATACAACGACCCCGCCACAGGTTTGTTTTTCATGCGCGTTCAGTTCGCCTGTGACCCGGTGAATGAAGCCGATTTGCGTACCCAGTTGGTCAGTTTTGCAGCCCCCTTTCAAATGACATGGAATTTGCACAGCACCACACAGCCCATGCGCACGGTCATTTTGGTCAGCAAAGAGGGCCATTGCCTGAACGATTTGCTGTTCCGCTGGAAAAGTGGCTTGCTGCCCATCGACATTCGCGCCATTGTCAGCAACCACCGTGAGTTTTACCAATTGGCAGCCAGCTACAACGTACCGTTTCACCACATTGCGGTTACCGCCGCGAACAAAGCCGAAGCCGAGTCCAAGCAGTTCGAGATCATTCAATCAGAGGGTGCAGAGCTGGTGGTGTTGGCCAGGTACATGCAAATTTTGTCAGATGATTTGTGCCGCAAGTTGTCAGGTCGCGCCATCAATATTCACCACTCCTTTTTACCCAGTTTCAAGGGCGCAAAGCCTTACTACCAGGCACACGATCGCGGCGTCAAATTGATTGGCGCCACAGCCCACTATGTCACGGCTGATTTAGACGAAGGCCCTATCATTGAACAAGACGTGGCGCGTGTGGACCACTCCAAAACGGTAGACGACCTCACCACCCAAGGCCGCGACACTGAAAGCCAAGTGCTGGCGCGCGCCGTAAAGTGGCACAGCGAGCACCGTGTGCTCTTAAATGGCCACAAAACCGTGATCTTTAAATAGTCTCGAATATCATTCTGAATGCCCTTTTTGAATTGAAAATTTGACATGAACGCTTTGACCAACTTGGATGCACTGTCTCGTGCCGATCGGCAAGCACAAATCGTTCACGCCTTGAGCACTGTGATGCCCGCTCACACCTTGCTCTACACGCTGGAAGACACCGTGCCTTATGAGTGCGATGGTCTGACGGCTTACCGTGAAAGACCCCTTGTGGTGGCCTTGCCCGAAACCGAAAGCCAAGTTCAAGCTGTTTTAAAAACTTGCCATGCCTTGGCGGTGCCTGTGGTGGCCCGCGGTGCAGGCACCGGTTTGTCGGGCGGCGCCATGCCCCACAAACTGGGCGTCACCTTGTCGATGGCCAAGTTCAATCAGATTCTCAAGATGGACCCGGTGTCTAGAACGGCTGTCGTTCAATGCGGCGTCCGCAACTTGGCCATTTCTGAGGCTGCATCAGTTCATGGTTTGTATTACGCACCCGATCCGTCCAGCCAAATTGCCTGCACCATTGGTGGCAACGTGGCCGAAAACTCAGGGGGCGTGCACTGCCTGAAATATGGCCTCACCTTGCACAATGTTTTGAAAGTCAAGGGCTTCACCATTGAAGGCGATGCGGTCACTTTTGGTAGCGATGCTTTAGACACTTCCGGCTTTGATTTGTTGTCGGTGCTGGTGGGCAGCGAGGGCATGTTGGCCATCACCACAGAAGTCACCGTCAAGTTGGTGCCCAAGCCTCAATTGGCGCGATGCATCATGGCAAGCTTCGATGACATTCGCAAAGCTGGCGATGCAGTGGCCGCCGTCATTGCAGCAGGCATCATTCCAGCAGGCCTAGAAATGATGGACAAGCCCATGACCGCTGCGGTAGAAGATTTTGTACACGCAGGTTATGACTTGAATGCCGCAGCTATTTTGTTGTGCGAAAGCGATGGCACACCCGAAGAAGTTGAAGAAGAAATTGGCCGCATGAGCGATGTCTTGCTTGGGTCTGGCGCCACCGCCATCACCGTCAGCAAAGACGAAGCCGAGCGCTTGCGTTTTTGGAGTGGCCGTAAAAATGCGTTCCCTGCATCGGGACGCATCAGCCCTGACTACATGTGCATGGACTCCACCATTCCGCGCAAGCGATTGGCCGACATTTTGTTGGCCATTGCCGAGATGGAAAAGAAATACCAACTGCGCTGCGCCAATGTGTTTCACGCGGGCGATGGCAACCTGCACCCACTTATTTTGTTTGATGCCAACGACGCCGATCAAATGCACCGCTGTGAATTGTTTGGCGCCGAAATTTTGGAAACCAGTGTGGCCATGGGCGGCACCGTCACAGGCGAGCATGGTGTGGGCATTGAAAAACTCAACAGCATGTGCGTGCAGTTTTCATCCGAAGAAAATGAGCAGATGTTTGCCTTGAAAAAAGCTTTTGATCCACTGGGTTTGCTGAATCCTGGCAAGGTCATTCCGACACACAACCGATGCGCAGAGTACGGCAAAATGTTGGTGCGCGGCGGGAAAATTTCACACCCAGATTTGCCGCGGTTTTAAACAGCGTGCATCTCTTCAAACCCAGTCTGCGTGCTGGGTTTTTTACTGGCGTGCACCAAAAATTGCCGTGCCCACACGCAAACATGTACTGCCCTCAGCAATGGCGGCTTCTAAATCGGCTGTCATGCCCATGGACAAGGTGTCCAACTTCAAACCGGCCGCATTCAGACTGTCAAACAGTTCTTTGGCTTGACGATGAACAGCACGCGCTGCTAGTTCGTTGGCAGCAGGCTCTGGAATGGTCATCAGGCCGCGCAGTTGCAGATGCGGTAATTTGGCAACGGCTTGTGCAAGCTCAAGAAGTTCTGACGGCGTAACGCCCGATTTGTTGCTTCCCCCATCGACATTCACTTGCAAGCAAATTTGCAATGGCGGTAAGTGAGTGGGCCTTTGCGTCGACAAACGCTCGGCGATTTTCAAGCGGTCAATGCTGTGAACCCAAGCAAAATTCTCAGCCACCAACTTGGATTTATTGCTTTGAATCGGGCCAATGCAATGCCACTCCAAAGGCAGATCTGCCAATGAGGCGATTTTATCGACACCCTCTTGAATGTAGTTTTCACCAAACGCCAATTGACCTGCCGCATGCGCTTCTCGCACAGCTTGCGCAGGCATGGTCTTGGACACGGCCAAAAGTTTCACCGCCTCCGATGCTCGGCCGGCCGCCTTAGATGCAAGCTCAATTCGCTTGCGGACTTTCTGAAGATTGTTTGAAACTGTGTCATTCATGGCAACAAGCTTAACAAATCGCACAGCACAAAGGAAATTCAATGGATTGGCAACACATCTTGCGGGAGGCCCGAAGCCTTGGCGCCTCCGATGTTCACCTCTCTGCAGGTGAGGTGCCTTGGCTCAGGATAGATGGCAAGATGCGGCGCTGGGTCAACCCGCACAGCCCAGCCCATTTGCAAACCCTTCAAGCAAGGTCCTTGTTAGAACTTCTCGACACGCTTCACCCGGGCAGGGTGGGCGAGCAACACACACGCAAAGAAGTTCATATTGCAAATGGTGCAGAGCTTGGTACAAAAGAACGTACCGAATTTGCGTTCAACCATCTCGACTTCGCTGTCTCTCTTGAAGGGCTGGGCAGATTTCGCATCAATGCTTATTTGCAAGCGCGCGGCCCCGCCATGGCCTTGCGGCTGATACCTGACACGTTGCCAGATTTGAAAGCCCTCAGAGCGCCAGAATGCGTAGCTTCTTGGGGGCGGCATGCGCATGGCTTGGTTCTCATGACGGGGCCCACAGGCAGCGGCAAATCAACCCTGCTTGCAGCCTTGTTGCACGACATCAACCAGCATTGTGAAGGCCACCTGCTCACCCTTGAAGATCCCATCGAGTATGAGCATGCACCGCTTCAATGTTTGATCCATCAGCGTGAGGTGGGGCGCGACACCCCCGACTTTGAATCGGGTTTACGGGCTGCACTGCGTGAAGACCCCGATGTGATTTTGGTGGGCGAGATGCGCGACGCCGCCACCATTCGCTTGGCACTCACAGCGGCCGAAACGGGTCATTTGGTGTTGTCCACCTTGCACACGGCCAGCGCACCCCAGGCCGTTGACCGTCTGGTGGATGCGTTTGGGTCTCACGAAAAAGAAGCGGTGCGCGCTTTGTTTGCTGAAAATCTGATTGCCGTTTTAGCGCAAACACTGTGTCCTCAACTGGGCGGTGTGGGGCGTGTGGCAGCGCATGAAATCATGGTGGGCACCCCAGCGGTTAAAAATCTCATCCGCGAGGGCAAGGTGAGTCAACTTTATTCAGCCCTTCAAACAGGACAGGCCGCTGGCATGCAAACGCTGGACCAAAGCCTGCTGCGCCACTTTCAGTCGGGTCAAATTTCGGCCGACACTTTGCGACTTTTCAGCAAGTTCCACCCAAAACCACAATCTGATGGACAATTGCCAGCTTGAACCATTTTCCAACTTCACATCACAGACAATCATGAGCAGCCTGAACGCAAAAACCTACGAATCCGCTCCTTCTCAACATGTGGCCTTTTTAGGCCTAGGCGTCATGGGCTATCCCATGGCGGGTCACTTGGCCCGCGCTGGCCACGCAGTGACGGTTTACAACCGCAGCGCAGCCAAAGCAGCGGCATGGTGCCAAGAGTTTGCCGACAGCCGTCAACCTGCGCATGCCCCTACGCCCCGAGAAGCTGTGAAAGATGCCGACATCGTTTTTTGCTGCGTCGGCAACGATGAAGATTTGCGCGCGGTGGTGCTGGGTGCAGACGGCGCTTTGGCGGGTATGAAAAAAGGCGCTACTTTGGTGGACCACACCACGGCCTCCGCCAATGTGGCACGCGAGCTTTACGCTGCGGCCAAAGCGCTTGGCTTGAATTTCATTGACGCCCCTGTTTCTGGGGGCCAGGGCGGCGCTCAAAATGGTTTGCTCACCGTCATGTGTGGTGGTGATGCTGCCATTTTTGAAGCGACCAAGCCAACTGCCATGGCGTTCTCGCGCGCTTACACCTTGATGGGTGAGTCTGGTGCAGGTCAACTCACCAAAATGGTCAATCAAGTGTGCATTGCGGGTTTGGTGCAGGGTTTGTCAGAAGCCATTGCCTTTGGACAAAAAGCAGGCCTCGACATGAATCTGGTGCTAGATGTGATTGGCAAGGGCGCCGCACAAAGCTGGCAAATGGACAACCGCGGCAAAACCATGGTGGCCGATAAATTCGATTTTGGTTTTGCAGTCGATTGGATGCGCAAAGACTTGGGTCTGGTCATGGACGAAGCCAAGCGCAATGGCGCGCGTTTGCCCGTCACGGCCTTGGTCGATCAGTTTTATGCCGATGTGCAGCAAATGGGCGGCAAGCGTTGGGACACTTCTAGCTTGATCAAACGCCTGGGCTAAGCATTTTTCACAAGACTCAAGTAAAAAGGGGCTCTGATTAAATCAGAGCCCCTTTTTCAATAGCGTGAAATGCTTTATGGCTTTGGCTGTGCTTGTGAAGAAAAAGGTTGGGCACTGATGCGTTTGAGTTCATCGTCGGTAATGATGTCAAAAACCCTGACCACCTTGACCACGCCACTGACGCTGCCACTGCGTGCAATTTCTGAAGCGCGCTGCGCCTCACGGGCAGTGACGCGGCCCATCAAATAAACAATGCCACGCTCGACGATGACTTTGAAGGCGTTGGATTGCAAATCTTTGGCATCCACCATCAAGGCTTTAATTTGGCCTGTGGTGATGATGTCTTTGGAGCGCTGAGTGAGCGAACTGGCTGGCTCAATGGCCAAATCATTGACCACGGAGCTCACATTCTCTTGGCTTTTGGCCAGCCTTTCAGCACGTTCTCTGTCTGCGGCCGAGCTGACTTCGCCAGTCAGCAACACCATGCGGTTGTAACTGGTCACATTGACGTGTGAGGCTTCACTCAAGTTCTGACGCAAGCCCTGGGCTGTTCGAAGTTCAATGCTCTCGTCTTCAAGCTGAATGCCTGCGGTACGGCGATCTATGGCGACCAAGCCACCCATGACAGCACTGCCAACCACCAAAGGCGCACAGGCGGACAAACTGGCCATCAAGGCACTGGCCGTCAAAACAGAAAGCATCCAACGATTGAGATTGAGTTTCACTTGAAAAGTCCTTAGAAAGTCTTGCAACATTTTAGCGCGTTGAATCAGAAAAGAAATGCCCTTCTTTGGCTCATGCGACGGTGTCTTGGTCGCCCATCAGTTGAGCATCGACGCCATCGCACAAACAGTGAAGGGCCAATTGCTGAACCTCGCGAATGCGCGCCGCTCGATCGTGCGGAATGCCCACATGCACATCTGTTTCGCGCAGGGCTTTGGCGACAGAACCACCCCCCTTGCCGGTCAGGGCAATGACGGTCATGTCACGTTCGTGCGCAGCATGCAAAGCACGCATCAAACCCTCCTCTTCGCCTGTGGAAGTGAGCAACAGCAGCACATCGCCGGCTTGGCCTAAAGCGCGCACCTGCCTGGCCAAACTGGCGTAGGCAGGATCGCCTAGGCCCTCGTGGCGCAAGGCGATGGCAGCCAGCTCGGGTCGCTCACGCTCAAAGCCACCCACAAACAAACTGGCGAAATACTGTGCCAATGCAGCCGCACTGCCTTCACCGCAAACCAACACTTTGCCACCACTGGTGACACAAGCCATGAGCGCCTGCACGCCCGCATCCAAGGGCTTGGCCAAGGTTTCGGCCGCTTGGTATTGCAAATCGGCGCTGTCGATGAAGTGTTGTTGAATGCGCAGGTCTAACATGAACATGATGATACTCGCAGCCGATTCAAAGCGGCCACGGCGGCCCTTAAGAAACCGCATCAAAAGCCGCCTTGACCCAAATCATGCCATGGGGCTCCCAAGCGATGACGTCAAAACGCGCAGGCGGGAGGTGTCGCCAGCGCATTAAGAAATAACGTGCGGCAAAAACAAGGCGCCGCTGTTTGACGGCCCCCACACTGCCCAAAGCACCGCCAAACTGACCCAAGGCACGCTTTCGAACCTCGACAAACACCACCGTGCTGTCGGATTCTTGCAAAATGAGGTCAATTTCACCACCACCCCGTCCGGGCGTTCGATAATTGCGCTGCAACAAACGCAAACCTTGTTGTTGCAAAAAGATCAGCGCGGCATCTTCCGCAGCATCGCCACTTTGCTTACTTGTCCGATTGAGGAACACCATTGAATTTGCCTTCTGAAAAATCTGAAGCCATGCCAAGCATTGCAAATGAAACTGCTGCGGGTGCTGGTGGCTTGGCCTCGACTTACAACAAGGCATTTCAAGCGGCCCGTGAAGCTGTAGGCCCGCAAAATCACCCGGTCAGCACACTGTATGTGGTGGCCACGCCCATTGGCAATCTGGCCGACATCACTTTGCGTGCTTTGTATGTGATTGAAAGGGCCAACACCCTGGCCTGTGAAGACACGCGTCACACCCAACAACTTTTGCGCGCCTATGGCTTGGACAGAAACAATTCGCAATTGTTGGCGGTCCATCAACACAACGAAGCAGAGGCCGCCGCTCAAGTGATTGCACGCTTGGCACAAGGCGAACGCGTGGCCTATGTGAGTGACGCTGGCACGCCAGCCATCAGCGACCCTGGTGCAAGGCTGGTTGCTGCGGTGGCCGCCGCAGGTTATCGCGTCATGCCCTTGCCAGGTGCTAGCAGTGTCACCACGCTGCTCAGCGCTGCAGGCGTCGTGGGCGAAGGCGGCTTTGTTTTCTCAGGTTTTCTTTCTTCCAAAGCCTCGGAAAGACAACGCGCCATTGAAACGCTGAGCGGTGAGCCACGTGCTGTGGTGTTGCTTGAAGCGCCGCATCGCATTGAGGCCTTGGCTCAGGCTCTTTCTGTGTTGGGTAGCCGATTGATCACGGTGGGCCGTGAGTTAACCAAACAATTTGAAACCGTGCACACCGTTGAAGCGCAAAAATTACCGGCGTGGTTTGCAGAAAAAGCCGATAACTTGCGGGGTGAATTTGCGTTGGTCATTCATGCCTTGGATAAACCCAAAGCAGAAAATGATGCGGCCTTAGATGCCAACACTTTGCGGACTTTGAAATTGCTGCTGGCCGAGCTGCCTTTGAAGACCGCCGTCAAAATGACCAGCGACATCACGGGTGTCTCTAAGAATCTGGTTTATGACACCGCGCTGAGCTTGAAGAAAGGTCTGGACTAGCGTTTGCGCAAACCCAGCCACATCACGGTGCCCACCACCAAAAAGGCTCCCACCAGTTGAATCGGTGCAATGGCTTGATCGAGCAAAGCCCAAGCCAAGACCAAGGCAAACACGGGCTCTACGTTCATGATGGCCGAGTTGCCCACTACGCCCAACTTGGGCAAGACCGTGAACAAAATGGTGAAGGCCGTGCCATACAAAAACGACAGCATGCCAAGCCCCCACCAACCCGCAGGTGCTTGCGGCAAATGAAAGCCGCCCTGACTCATGGCCGCGGCCACTGCCAAAATTCCCACAATGGACATGGAAGAAAAGGTTCGCACACGGCCATCAAGGCCAGTGGTTTCATGTTGCGTGTAGACCAAAGCCAAGCCAAATGTTGCGGAGGCTGCTAAAGCAAACGCCACCCCAGCGCCAATTTGTGACCAATGCTCTGCCGCGCCAAGGCCAGAAGCTGCACCCAACACATCAAGGGCCAAGGCCAAGCCAGCCAATAAAATGGGCATGCTCCAAAGCACTGCTTTTTCAGCTTGGTGCTTGTACAGAACACGCGCCCAAAAAGCGGTTGACAAGGGATAGGTATTGAAGGCCAACAAGGCCAAGGCCACAGGCAGTCTGGCCACCGATGAATACAAGCACACGCTTTGAACAGCAATGAGCCCGCCAATGATCAACATGTATTTTTTGTGGTTTGACTCAATTTGAATTTGAACTTTCTGTTGCCACAAAATCAAACCGACTACCACCGCGGTGAGCACACTGCGAAAGCTGACCGCTGTGACCACATCCACGCCGTTGTTAAAAGCGAGCCGAGCTGCCACATGGTTGGCGCCCATCATGAATGCGATGAGCAACAAGGTAGCGAAGGCCGTGGTCGTGAGCGATTTCGATGTTTCAGTCATGCGCTCATTGTGCAGGATAAAGCCCGTGCACCCGCGCATGCAGGCGACTCAGGCCCAGCAGCGCATCGGTGTAGGGTGTGCTGACTTGGGTGAGTTGACCCAACTCGCGCACCACACTCACCAAGGCATCTAGCTCTACAGCTTTGCCCGCCTCGACATCTTGCAACATGGAGGTTTTAAAAGCACCCAGTTTTCGGGTAAGGGCGTGTCGGTCTTCTGGCATTTGTGCAATCGGTATGCCAATTTTTTCACCAATGGCTTTGGCCTCAAGCATGATCTTGGAGACAAAATCTCGCACCAAGTCGTCTTGCAAAATCAAATCTGTGGTGGCTCCCGTGAAGGCACTGATGGGGTTGACGGTCATGTTGCCCCACAGTTTGTACCAAACATCTTTTTGAATTTGTGCTGAGGCACTGGCATTGAAACCTGCGGCTTGTAAAGCGCTCACAAGTTGTTGCACACGTTCACTGGCCGGCCCATTTTGCGTGACTGGCTCACCCACTATCAAGCCATGTCCAAAATGATGGCGCACCACGCCTGGCGCATCCAAGGAACAACTTGAGTGCACCACGCAGCCGACCACATGGTGAGCAGGAATGGCCTGGCCAATGAGGCCTTCAGGGTCAATGGTGTTCAGGCGCGTGCCTTGAAGAGATTCACCGAAGCCTTCAAAGAACCACCAGGGCACACCATTCATGGCTGTCAACACCATGGTGTGCGGCGCCAGCAAAGGTGCGATGCCTTTGGCCACATCGCCCATTGCGGGCGCTTTGACCGACACAATGACCAGGTCTTGCGGGCCTAAATCAGCTGGGTTGGCAGATGCTTTGACATGCGCCTTCAAGTGCGTTTCATTCGTTTCAAATTGCGCTTGCGTTTGAAAACACTGCAGACCATTTTTTTGTAATGCAACCAGCGTGGCACCGCGCGCCACCACGCTGACTTCATGCCCCGATCGCGCCAAGTGCACGCCAATCCAACCGCCAATGGCGCCTGCGCCGTAAATACAAACTTTCATAAACGATAACTTTCCTCGGGTTTGTGCAATTGCCGATCGACTTGTCGAATCAGGGCATCTAAAACATCGTTGCCTGCGCCATGGTTCGGGTTGAATTGCAGCGCATCGCGTGTGCACTTGGCTGCAACGTCTTCGCTGACTGGAATGACTTGCGAAGGGCCGCCCATGCTGAACGTGGCCAGTTGAATTTCGCACGCGCGCTGCAAAGTCCAGAGGATGGCAAATGTTTGAGGCAAGGTAGCGCCCCAGGCCAGCAAGCCATGGTTGCGCAAGATGACGGCTTGTTTGTTGCCAATGCTGCTCAGAAGTCGCGGTGCTTCGTCTGAGTGAATCGTGATGCCTTCAAAGTCATGGTACGCAACCATGTTGTGAAGCTGAGCGGTGTAGAAGTTAGTTTGCTGCAAACCTTCTTTCATGCAAGCCACCGACACACCCGCAGTGGTGTGCGTGTGCATCACACAATGTGCCTCAGGCAGGTTGTCGTGCAACGCGGCGTGCACCGTGAAACCAGCTGGGTTCACTGGATAGGGCGAACCATCAAGCGCCTTGCCCTTCAAATCAATTTTCACCAAGTTACTGGCGGTGACTTCGCTGTAGTGCAGGCCAAAGGGGTTGATCAAGAAATGCTTTTCTGCGCCACACACCTCTTGCGGCAAGCGCAAGGTGATGTGGTTGTAAATCATTTCGGTCCAGCCCAAAAAAGCGAACACTCGGTAACAGGCCGCCAACTGCACACGAGCCTCCCACTCTTTGGGATGCACTTCATTTCGCAGCGAACGCATAGCAGGCAATTGATGTGTCAACATGATCAATACACCTGACCTGAAGTTGGCAACGCGATGCCAGCCTCTGGCTTGAATTGACGCACCAATGCCGAAGTTTGACGGACCAAAATTTGAGTGTCCAAGCCCACCGCCACAAACAAGGCGCCGAGCGACAAATAGTGTTTGGCTTGGGTCACATCTGACGTCAAAATACCTGGCGCTTTGCCTGCTTTCAAAATGCGTGCAACAGCGTCTTCAATGGCGGCTTGCACTTCAGGGTGGTTGGGATCTCCCACATGACCCAATGAAGCCGACAAATCTGCAGGGCCAATGAACACACCATCCACGCCACGCGTGTTGGCGATGGCGTCTAAGTTTTTCAAGGCTTCACGCGTTTCGGCTTGCACCAACAAGCAAACTTGTTCATTGGCTTCGTGGGTGTAATTGGGAAACATGCCCCAGCGCGAAGCGCGCGCGCCGCCCATACCGCGCACACCGCCCTTGCCATCATTTTGGGGGTAACGCATGGCTTGCACACATTGCGCAGCTTGCTCGGGTGTGTCAATCATTGGAATGAGCAAGGTCTCGGCGCCCAGGTCCAAATACTGCTTGATGAGTGCAGTGTCGCCCACGGGTACGCGCGCAATGGCATTGTTGACGGGGTAGGCCGCAATGGTTTGAAGTTGTTGCTGAATACTTTGCAAATTGTTAGGCGCATGCTCGCCATCAATTAACAACCAGTCGAAGCCGGCCATGGCGCAAATCTCTGCGCTGTAACTGCTGGCCATGCCCATCCACAAACCAATTTGAGCATGTTTTTCAGTGATGGCTTTTTTGAAACGGTTCACGGGTGTTTTCATCATGTCACTTTCTTAAATGAATTGAAATTGCAAACGGCCAAGTGGGCCGTAGTCGGCATCGAACACATCACCCACTTTGGCTGGAACTGGTTTTGTGAAGGAGCCGGCCAACACAATTTGTCCAGCTTTCAAATGCTCACCCCATGGGGCCAACTTGTTGGCAAGCCAGGCAATGCCCACCGCAGGATGGCCTTGAACGCCTGCCGCCAAACCCGTTTCTTCGACCACACCATTCAACTTCAGAATGGCACCGCACCATGGTAAATTGGTTGTGAGTGGGTTGACTTTTTCGGCGCCCACCACAATGCCTGCGTTGGCTGCGTTGTCACTGATGGTGTCAAACACTTTGCGCATCACTTTGGTGTGGCGGTCAAATTGCTCAATGCGCGAATCGATGATTTCAATGGCCGGCGTGACATAGTCCGTGGCAGCCAACACTTGATCGACCGTGACATCAGGGCCTTGAAGGTCTTTCTTCAAGACAAAGGCCAATTCAACCTCGACACGCGGCACCACAAAATCTGTGTGCGCAATGCTTAAAACGTGCCCCGGAGTGCAGGTGTACAACATGTTATCAAGCAAGGTGCCGTAATCGGGCTCGTCAATTTGACTGGCCTGCTGCATGGCGCGTGAAGTGAGTCCAATTTTGTGGCCGATCACTTTGCGGCCCTCCGCCAGTTGTAGTGCCACCCATGCGCGGCTGACGCGATAGCCATCCTCAATGCTCATGCCCGGAAAGCGCTTGGAAAAGTGCTCTACCTGTTGCCGTGTTTTTTGCGATTGCTGCAACTCGGCGGCAAGCTGTGCAATTTGTGCTGAATCAAACATACAGACTGTCTTTCAAAAACGTCAAGTGCAATGAGCTGATTTAAAGCGCAGCAAACAAAGGGTGCACATTGCTGTGCTTGTGATCAAACACTTCTGGGCCCACATCGATTTGCAAAGTAATGCCGACGTGCCTTGTGACAAACAAATCTGCAAAATGTTTTTTCGTGACTTCCACCAAAATTTCACCTGCGTGTTTTTGGGTGGCTTCACTGCGCCCCTTGCCCATTCGGACATTTAAATAGACAAAGGCGTAGTCTTCTGAGCCGCCGTGTGGGTTGTTGTCAAACTGCGCTGCTTTGCGCCCAGCAGCGCCGCCATCGGCCACTGCGTAGTGGGGCGCAGGATAGGCCATAACGCGCGTGCCACCGGTCGGAAAAACTTGCTTGCCCGATTCATCAAGCACGGTGAGCATGGCATCGGCCAAGTCGCGGCACAAAACTTTCATGTTGGTTTCTGCTTCCAACTGACCGGTATAGAGAATGACCAAATGAGGCATTGGGAACCTTTCTAAATTACAAACGACGCGCGCCAGCGGCATACACCGCAGCGGGATCTTTCAAGCTGTTCAGGTTAAGCATATAGGCCATGGCGCCTTCTTCTGCACTCACAGGATTGATCGGAAACACCACATTGATTTGTCCGGTGCCTGAGCTTGGAAAATAAGGTGTGATCACTTCGGCTTTGCCTTGGTAGTGGTCCCAACCCAGCACACCCAGCAACATGGCTGTATCGTGCATGAAGCCTTCGCCATGGCCTTTGGCGGCATACTCAGGCAGCATGGCGCAGAAAGTTTTCCAGTCGCCTTGCTGCCACAATTCAATCACGTTGTGGTCAAGCTGCTCTAAAAACGGACTCCACATTTTGTTGGCGTATTCTGGTGCCAGGCCATTTTGCGCAAAGCGATGCGACAAGGACCCGCTGGCTAAGAATGCAACCTTGCCATCGTAATGTTGCTCTACCGCGCGCCTCATGGCCCAACCCAACTGCGCGCTTTCGGCCAATGAGTGCACCATGCACAACGCAGAAACAGAGATCACTTTGTAGTGCCTGTCTGCGTTCATGTACCGCATGGGCACCAGGGTGCCATATTCCAAAGCCAAGCTGGTGTGCTCGTGCGCCAAAGTGGTCACGCCTGCTTCATTGCAGGCCTTGGCCAAAATGTGTCCGAGCTGCGGATTGCCGTCGTATTCGTAGGGCATGTTGCTGATGAAATGCGGCAACTCGTTGCTGGTGTAGTTGCCTTTGAAGTGCACCGCATTGTTCAGGTGGTACGCCGAGTTCACCAACCAGTGCGTGTCAAACACCACGATGGTGTCAACGCCTAAAGCACGACAGCGTCTGTCAATTTCGTGATGACCATCAATTGCCGCTTGTCGGGTGCCTTTTTGCGGCCCGTCCAGCTCGCTCAAATACATGGACGGCACGTGCGTGATTTTGGCAGCGAGTGAAACTTGTCCCATGCTCAAACTCCCCAATGTGGAATATGGTGCGAACCCATCGACACCGCGACGTTTTTGGGTTCGCAAAATACTTCATAACTCCAGGTACCGCCTTCGCGGCCAGTACCACTGGCCTTGGTACCACCAAAAGGTTGGCGCAAATCGCGCACGTTTTGGCTGTTCACAAAACACATGCCAGCTTCAACAGCAGCCGCCACGCGGTGCGCACGGCCAATGTTTTCAGTCCAAACATAGCTAGACAAACCATATTGAATGTCGTTGGCCAATTCAATGGCGTGTGCTTCATCGCGGAATGGGATCAAGCAAGCCACAGGTCCGAAGATTTCGTCTTGCGCAATCTTCATGCGGTTGTCGACGTCGGCAAACACGGTGGGCCAAACGAAGTTGCCTTTCTTCACGCGTTCAGAAAGTTCAGGCGCGTAAGAAGGTTTGTCCAAGCCACCACACAAAAGGGTAGCGCCCTCTTTTGGGCCAATCTCAATATAGCTTCTCACTTTGGCCAAATGCGCTTGGCTGATCATGGGGCCCACGATGGTGTTTTCATCAAGGGGGTCGCCCACTGAAATGCGTTTCGCGCGCTCTGTGAACTTCTGCACAAAGTCGGCATAGATACTTTGCTGCACCAAGATGCGACTGCCCGCTGTGCAGCGTTCACCGTTGTTGCTGAAAATCATGAACACCGCCGCGTCCAATGCGCGAGGTAAGTCGGCATCTTCAAAAATCACAAAAGGTGATTTGCCGCCCAACTCCATGCTAAATTTTTTGAGACCGGCACTTTGCACAATGCGGTTGCCAGTGGCGGTAGAGCCGGTGAAAGAAATGGCGCGAACATCGGGGTGCGATACCAACGGCTCGCCGGCCTCTTTGCCATAGCCGTGCACTAAATTTAAAACGCCAGGTGGTACGCCGGCTTCTAGCGCCAGCTCACCCAAACGCGCTGCCGACATGGGCGACAACTCACTCATTTTTAAAACGGCTGTGTTGCCAAAAGCCAAGCACGGCGCCACCTTCCATGTGGCCGTCATGAAGGGCACATTCCATGGGCTGATCAAGGCGCAAACACCTACTGGATGAAACAAGGTGTAGTTCAAGTGGGTGGGTGTGGGGTACGTGTGGCCATCCACACGCGTGCACATTTCGGCAAAGTAAGAAAAATTGTCAGCGGCACGCGGCACCAACTGCTTGCCCGTTTGTGAAATGGTTTGACCGCAGTCGCGGGTTTCTGTTTGGGCAATGTCTGGCACGTGTTGGGCAATGAGTTCCCCTAACTTGCGCATGATCTTGGCGCGATCTGTGGCGGCAGTGGCGGCCCATTTGGGAAAGGCGGCTTTGGCTGCGGCCACTGCTTGATTGACTTCATTCAAGCCGCCAGATGACACCTCTGCCAAAACATCTTGTGTGGCGGGGTCCCGGGTTTCAAAAGTCTCAGCGCTCGCAACTGTGCGTCCGTCGATTAAATGATCAATGCGCATTTCTTTTCCTGGTTTCTTTTCTATTGTTTGATTAAGGCTTCTTGGTCAGCAAGCTATTCACCCAAGGTGTTGATCAAATCGCCAACGCCTTCAATGCTGGTGACAATCACATCGCCGACTTCACAATTCACCACGCCATCGGGTGTGCCCGTCAAAATCAAATCGCCTGGTTGTAAAGTCATGAACGCGCTGAAGTACTCAATCAAAGTGGGCACATCAAAAATCATGTCGCGCGTGTGGCCACTCTGGGTCACTTTGCCATTCACCGTGGTTTGCAAACTTAAATTCATGGGACCGCCAAAGGCCTCGTGAATGTCTTTGGCATCGACCAACCAAGGGCCAATGGGCGTGCAGGTGTCGCGGTTCTTGACACGGAAGTTGGGTCGGTACCAGTTTTCTAAATAGTCGCGAATGGCGTAATCGTTGGCCACGGTGTAGCCACCCACGTAGTCGTAAGCGTTTTCTTTTTTCACATGCTTGGCCGTGCGGCCAATGACCACGGCCAGCTCACATTCGTAGTGCATGTGCGTGGCGTCTTTGGGTCTGCGTGTGAGCGCTTTGTGACCGATGAGCGCGCCTTCACCTTTGACAAACACCAAAGGCTCTTCGGGTGCTTTGAAAGCCAATTCTTTGGCATGGTCAGCGTAGTTCAAGCCCAAAGCCAAAATGGTTCTGGCTTGTGGCACGGGCGCCAAGGGCGGCAACCAAACCACCTCGTCAAACTTCAAGCGTTTGCCAGCCCAAGGGCTGCGTGTGAGCAATAACTCGCCTTCTGATTCAACGGCCTCGTGTACGGCGCCGGCCCAAGCAATGCGTGCGTGTTTCATGCTGCCGCTCCTACAAGGTGATTGACCAGGCTTTCAAAGCCAGGGGCCGAAATTTCCACCACATCGCCCACTTTGGCGCGCGGCCGCTTGCCATCCGGCAGACAATCACTGCCCAACAAAAGCACATCGCCTTCTTGAAAAGTCATGAATTCTGTAATGTCAGCAAGCAGTTTTTGCGATGCACGCACGGTGTCTGCATAGTTCACGCTTTGCACTGTTTGACCATTCACTTTGACAGTGAGCACCACCGCATCGGTTTGAACTTCTGCAACTGATTTGGCCTGCGCACCCACGCCCAAAAAACCATCGACACATTTGAATTTGACGGGCGGCCTGTAATAGCTCTCATGCGGAATAGACACATCGTTGACCAACACACATGCCACCACACTGGCATTTGCGCCAAAGACCCACGCCAAATTGGCGCCCACATCGACTTCAGGCACATTTGAAGGTATGACGATGTTGTCGCCCGAAGCGGTGAAGGTGTTGGCCGTTTTGATGAACAACACGGGCACTTTGGGTGCGCCTTTGTAAGGCGCCTCGGGCATTTGTGGAGCTCTGCGGTCCCACTCTCTTTTGAAATTGAGCAGCGCACCGTAGACGGTGCCAATCGGCCAATACGGCTTCAAATTGTTTTGCATGGTGATGACATCTCTTCTGAATTCAATTCGGTACTCAAAGTTTCCAGTTGAATCACTGCGTCTAGCAATTGATACAACTGGGCTAATTTCTGTTTGCCCAATTCACTTTCCATAAAGGCGTAATGCGCCTCGATGGCCTCTGACAGTTGGGCCACCTTGCGGAGGCCCAAGGCGGTGGCGCGAACCACGGTTCTGCGCGCATCTTGCGGGCAACTACTGCGCTCAATCAAACCATCCCTGGCCATCCGAGTCAGCACGCCCGTCAAACTCGGGCCTAACAAAAAAGCCTCGCGTGCCACGCGGCCTGTTTCCACACCTTCGGCGCAGTGGGCGTTTTCACCCAACACGCGCAACACTCGCCATTGCTGATCTGACAGGCCATGCTCTCTGAGGCTAGGCCGCGTGTGCGTCATAACCGCCTCGCGTGCTTGAAGCAGCAGCCGAGGTAAGTTGCGGTGGACGAAAGCTTGTGTTTTCATGGCAATGGTATTTATTTAACATGTTAAATGAATTTCAGGCTTCTGGGAAATCGGGTAAACCCGCTTTTTTCAAACACCTTCGTCTTAGGGCCTCATGTGGTGAGCTTCAAGCCAGTGAATAATTGCGACATGAACGCATCTTTTTTTGACAAGCACAGCATCCGATTGATTCAAGCGCCTATGGCCGGTTCTCAAAACCACCGGCTGGCTGCCGCCGTCTTCTTGGCGGGCGGCTTGGGCAGTATTCCTGCGGCCATGCTCACAACCGAGCAACTGCAAACTGAACTCAGCGCATTTGAAGATGCCATTGCCTCACTCACAGACATCCCCCTTCAGTGGGGCGGATGCTTGCCCGTGAACGTCAACTTTTTCTGCCACACCCCGCCCACCGAACAACTTGAAAAAGAAGCTGCTTGGCGCCAGCAACTCACGCCGCTTTATCAAGCCCAAGGCATAGATCCGCAGTCGGTCGGCTCAGGCCCTGGCCGCGCACCGTTCAGCGAAGAAAGTTTGAATCTGATGGGCCAATTCAAACCTGCCGTGGTCAGCTTTCACTTTGGTCTTCCCAAAGCGGAATGGGTTCAGCAGCTCAAGTCATGGGGCATTCAAATTTGGTCTTCTGCCACCACTGTTCAAGAAGCGAAATGGCTGGAACAAGAGGGCGTCGACGCCGTCATTGCCCAAGGCCTTGAAGCGGGCGGCCATCGGGGCATGTTTCTCTCAGAAGATCTGAGCACGCAAATGGGCTGTTTGGCGCTGCTGCCTCAAATTTGCAAAGCAGTGAAGTTGCCCGTGATTGCGGCTGGTGGTGTTTCTAATGCGGCTGCCGTCAGCGCAGCCAAGGCTTTGGGCGCCAACGCAGTTCAAGTGGGCACCGCTTTTTTAACCAGCCACGAAGCCACCACCAGCGCATTGCATCGCCAAGCCCTCATGTCAGACGCAGCAAAGCACACCGCTTTAACCAACCTGTTCAGTGGCAGGCCCGCTCGCGGCATTGTGAACAAATTCATGCGCGACTTCGGCCCCCTCAACCCAGAGGCCCCCGCCTTTCCACTGGCCACCGCGGCCGTTGCGCCTTTGCGCGCTGCTGCAGAAGCCAAAGGCCAGAGCGACTATTCGCCCTTGTGGTCTGGCCAAAACGCATCTGATTGCCAAGCCTTGCCGGCCGCCGATATCGCTCACAAACTCTTGCAAGGCTGGGCCTAAGGTGGCTTGTTTTTCTTTTGGCAACAGCACGGTGTTAGGCTTGCGACATGGCCAAAGATAAAAGTATTTTCACTTGCACCGATTGCGGCGGCACCACCCCTCGCTGGTTAGGTAAGTGCCCCGCGTGCGGTGCTTGGAACACGCTCATTGAAAGCACCGTCGATTCAAGCGGCAGCTCAAAAAACAGATACACCAGCCAATTTCAGGCCTTGGCCAAAACCTCCGAGCTCACCAAGCTGGGCGACATCGAGGCCACCGACATCGATCGCACCGCCACTGGTTTGGAAGAACTCGATCGCGCTTTAGGCGGCGGTGTGGTGGAAGGCGGCGTGGTTTTAATTGGCGGCGATCCTGGCATCGGCAAATCCACCCTGCTGCTCCAAGCCCTCGATGCTTTGCAACGCAAAGGCATGAACACGCTGTACGTCACCGGTGAAGAAAGCGGCGCGCAAGTGGCGCTGCGCTCCAGACGGCTTGGCCTAGACAACAGCCAGGTTCAGGTTTTGGCCGAAATTCAACTGGAAAAAATACTGGCCACCCTGCAAACCGAGCGACCCAACATTGCAGTCATTGACTCCATTCAAACGGTGTACTCCGACCAACTCACCTCGGCCCCAGGCTCGGTGGCGCAAGTTCGCGAGTGTGCTGCCCACCTCACGCGCGCCGCCAAAGCGACCGGCACCGCCATTGTCCTGGTGGGCCACGTCACCAAAGAAGGCGCCTTGGCAGGCCCGCGTGTTTTGGAGCACATGGTCGACACCGTCTTGTACTTTGAAGGCGATACGCACAGCAGCTTTAGGTTGATCAGGGCCATCAAAAATCGCTTTGGTGCCGTCAACGAGATTGGCGTATTTGCCATGACCGAAAAAGGCCTGAAGGGCGTTTCAAACCCCAGCGCCATCTTTTTGTCGCAACACGAAGAGCCTGTCGCGGGCAGTTGCGTCATGGTCACCTTGGAGGGCACGCGGCCCCTTTTGGTCGAAATTCAAGCGCTGGTCGACAGCGGCGGGCCCAGCCCGCGCAGGTTGTCTGTGGGCCTAGAAAGAGACCGTTTGGCCATGTTGTTGGCGGTCTTGCACCGCCACGCAGGGGTGGCTTGCATGGACCAAGACGTGTTCGTCAATGCGGTGGGCGGCGTTCGAATCAGTGAACCTGCAGCTGATCTGGCAGTAATGTTAGCAATCACTTCATCACTTCGTGGCAAGCCTTTGCCCAAGGGTTTCATTGCCTTTGGCGAGGTCGGCTTGGCGGGCGAAGTGCGGCCCGCACCCCGCGGTCAAGAGCGCCTCAAAGAAGCTGCCAAGTTGGGTTTTACCGTGGCTGTGGTGCCCAAAGCCAACGCGCCCAAAAAGAACGACAAAAACTTTGAAGGCCTCACCATTTATCCGGTTGACCGCATTGAAGACGCCATGAACTGTGTGCGGGGACTTTAAGATCCCGCCATGAACTTTTCAAGAATACTGATCCCGATCGGGGTGATTGCCTTTGTTGCTGGTGCCTGGCACCAGTACAAATGGCCGGGCGTGGCCGTGTCGACTGGTGCCGTCGTCATGTGGATTTTGTTGCATTTCACGCGCATGGTCACCGTCTTAAGCCGGGCCTCCAACAGGCCTGTAGGGCATGTCAGTAGCGCTGTCATGCTCAATGCCAAACTCAAAAAAGGTGTCAATCTGATGCACGTCATTGCCATGACCAAGTCTTTGGGCGTGCGATTGTCTGAAGAAAACGCCCAGCCCGAAATCTTCAAATGGACCGACTCAGGTGACTCATTTGTCATTTGCACATTCAAAGCTGGCAAGCTTCAGACTTGGGACATGACTCGGCCCCAAGTGGCAGAAACCGAAGAATCCACTGCTTCTTCCTAAGACCCGCTTAAAGTCAGGGCAGTCAGGGAAATCAGGCCGATAAGGCTCTTAAAATAAACGCTTTGCGAAACTGGCAACAAAGGACACAACAATGAGCACCGCAACACCCTCAATGGAAGACCGTGACGGCAAGATTTGGATGGACGGCAAAATGGTCGAATGGCGCGACGCCAAGATCCACGTCTTAACCCACACCCTGCACTACGGCTGCGGCGCCTTTGAAGGTGTTCGCGCCTACAAAACCCCCAATGGCACGGCCATTTTCCGTTTGCACGAGCACACCGATCGCCTCTTCAACAGCGCCAAAATTTTGCGCATGAAGTTGCCCTTCACCAAAGAGGAAGTCAGCGAAGCGCAAAAAGCAGTGGTGAAAGCAAACAATTTGGAAAGCGGTTACATCCGCCCTCTGACTTGGATTGGTTCCGAAAAGTTGGGTGTCAGCCCCAAAGGCAACACCATCCACCTGATGGTGGCCGCATGGACTTGGGGCGCTTACTTGGGCGAAGAGGGCTTGAAGCGCGGCATTCGTGTCAAAACCTCCAGCTTCACGCGCCATCACGTCAACATCACCATGACGCAAGCCAAAGCCGTGAGCAACTACACCAACTCCATTTTGGCCAACATGGAAGCCGTCGATGAAGGCTACGACGAAGCGCTGTTGCTCGACCCCTCCGGCTTCGTGTCAGAAGGTGCTGGCGAAAACATTTTTGTCATCAAAGACGGTGTGATCTACACCCCCGATTTGTCGGCTGGCGCCTTGAACGGCATCACACGCAACACGGTGTTTCACATTGCCAAAGACTTAGGCTTAGAAATTGTTCAAAAGCGCATCACACGCGATGAAATTTACATCTGCGACGAAGCCTTTTTCACAGGTACTGCCGCTGAAGTCACGCCCATTCGCGAACTTGACCGCATTGAAATTGGCGCCGGCAGCCGCGGCCCCATCACTGAAAAAATTCAGACAGGTTTCTTTGACATCGTGAACGGCAAGAACCCCAAATACGCTCACTGGTTGACGCACGTTTAATTCAAAGAAGGATCCTGCTCATGAGCCAAGCTGTTGAACTTCTGGCCAAAGATTTAAACCCACAAGGTGGTGTTTTTTGCCCCAGCCCCAAGGCTGACATGAAAGTCTGGAACTCGCACCCCAAGGTTTACTTGGACGTGGCCCGTGAGGGCCATGCCAAGTGTCCCTACTGCGGCACGGTGTACCAACTGAAAGCGGGCGAAACAGTCGGTCACGGCCACTGATTCAACCCATTCCTTCATGGCGGTGCCCACGTTGACCATTGCGGTCTTGACCAAAAACGAAGCGCACCGTATCGAGGTCTGTTTGGCCAGCGCAGCGTTTGCCGATCAGGTTTTGGTGGTCGACAGCGGTAGTACCGACAGCACCGTGGCTTTGTGCCATCAATCGGGTGCCGATGTTTTTGAATACCCCGATTGGCAAGGCTTTGCGGTGCAACGCAATCGGCTCATTGCCCATGCCCGCGGCGATTACATCTTTTTCTTAGATGCAGACGAGCTCATCACGCCAGCGTTTCAAAAAGAACTTCAAGCCATTGTTCGGTCCAACGCCAGAGCCGTTTGGCAAATTCGGTGGCGCATGGTGGCTTATGGGCACGAGCTCAAGTACTACGTCTCTCGCTCCAAAGTGGAGCGACTTTTTAGGCGCGACATGCTGAAAGAATATGTGGGTGCCGTACACGAGCAAGCCATTTTGCACAACGAGCAGGCAGGCATGCCCACCCCGCGCAAAGTGATGGCTGCCAAGCTGCTTCACCACTCGCGTGAAACGGTGCGAGGCAGTTTAGAAAAGCTCACGCAGTACGTCATGTTGGGCGCTAGCAAACGCGCGCAAGCGGGCAAAAGTGGCGGTGTTTTGCGCGGCTTGGCCTCTGGCCTCGCCATGTTCTTGCGACTGTATATTTTTCGCTTGGGATTTTTGTGTGGGGGTGCAGGCTTTTTGTATTGCCTGTTTGTGGCGCTGGAGGCTTTCTTTCGATATGCCGCCTTGCATTACGACAAAGACCATCTAAGCAATGACGTGGGCCGCGCTTAAAGCATTCAGTGCTCGTTTAAGTCCACGCTTGGGTCTTGAGGGGGTGGCTGAAAATGCCAGGCCAAGGCTACCAAAATTAACACAGGCATGCCCAACAGTGCGGTGGCATTGAAGAAGTCGGCATAGCCATGCGCATTGACAAAGTCTCCCGAGAAGCCGGCAATGAATTTAGGCAAGAGCAGCATCATGGAGCTGAGCAAGGCATATTGTGTGGCCGAGTATTGGATGTTGGTCAAAGAAGACAAGTAGGCAATGAAGGCCGCTGAAGCAATGCCACTGGCCAAGTTGTCAGCCGAGATAACCACAATCAAAGCGTGCACATTGTGGCCCTGGCCAGCCAACCATGAGAACAACAGGTTGCTCAAGGCACTGAGCAAGGCACCTACCATCAAAATGCGCATCACCCCCCAGCGCATGGCCATGACACCGCCTACAAACGCGCCCAACAGTGTCATGATCACACCATACACTTTGGTGACGCTGGCCACCTCGGCTTTGGTGTAACCCATGTCGACATAAAACGGATTGGCCATGATGCCCATGACCACATCGCTGATGCGGTAGACCGCAATCAAACTCAGTATCAATGCAGCTTGCCATTTGTAGCGTTTGACAAAATCTGCAAAGGGCTCAATCAGAGCGCCTTGCAACCATTCCTGAACATTTTTAGCGGGTGGCAATTCGGCTGGCTTGGGCTCATGCGAACGCAGCACCGTGATCACACCGACGCACATGCTAGCAGCCATGACCAAATAGGCTGATTGCCAAGCTGCATGCATGTAGCCGCTGGCGTTCTCGCCCTGCACCCAAGCGGCCACCCACAACACGCCCGCACCAGCCCAAATCATGGCCAGTCGGTACCCCGTTTGGTAGCTGGCTGCCAAGGCAGCTTGTTGTGTGGGGTCGGCTGACTCAATGCGAAAAGCATCGAGTGCAATGTCTTGCGTGGCAGAACCCGCGGCAACCAACAAGGCGCACCAAACCACAGGACCTAAAGTTTGAGCGGGGTCGCTGAGCGCCATGCCCACCAAGCCAAGCATGACCATGGCCTGCGCCAACAACAACCAACTGCGCCTGCGACCTAAGCGGTGCGTCAAAAATGGAATTGGCATTCGATCTACCAAAGGCGCCCAAACCCACTTAAAGCCATAGGCCAAGCCCACCCAACTGAGGTAGCCAATGGTGCTGCGGTCGATGCCGGCCTCACGCAATCTGAAACTCAAGGTACCCAAGACCAACAACAGAGGCAAGCCCGCGGCAAAGCCCAAGGACAGCATGCGCAAACTGGCAGGCTGCAAATAGACACGCCATGAAGCGAGCCATGAAAAAGTAGGTTGATCCGTCACAGTCTTTTCTGTCATGCCCTCATTATCCAAGCTCTGATGAGGTTTTGCGAAAGTTCTGATTTGAAATCTTGGGTTGGCGCACTATGATTCAAGCATGTGCTGGCGATGTTTTTCAAATTTCAATGCTTCCGATCCCTTGGCGGCTTCAATCACTGAAGCAGCGGGGCCTTCTCGGCGCGTTTTTTTGAATCAACTGGGCGGGGCTGGCTTGGGATTCACAGCCTTGATGGCCGGCACTGCGCATGCGCAGGTTGAAGTCGGCCAAGCTTCTAGCATGCGCAAGCTTATTCCAGCCGAAACACTGGAAGCTTCTGCCAGACAACAGTACCGACAGACCTTGGGTGAAGCCGACAGCAAAGGTGCCTTAGCGCCAGACGATTACCCGCAACTCAAACGCTTGCGCGCCATCGCCGCCAGACTGATTCCCTATACAGCGCAGTGGAACCCTGATTCGCGCAAATGGAAGTGGGAAGTGAATTTGATTGGCAGCAAGCAAATCAACGCATGGTGCATGCCCGGTGGCAAGATTGCGTTTTACACCGGCATCTTGGATCAACTGCAACTGAACGACGATGAAGTGGCCATGATCATGGGCCATGAAATGGCGCATGCATTGCGTGAGCACTCGCGTGAACGACTGGCCAAATCCAAGGCCACTGGCATGGGCTTGTCGGTGGCATCGCAACTCTTAGGCTTAGGTCAATTGGGCGATGTAGCAGCCAACCTAGGCACCCAATTGCTGACCTTGAAATACGGTCGCGACGACGAAACAGAAGCTGATTTGGTGGGGCTTGAAATTGCTGCGCGTGGCGGTTTTAAACCGGAGGCCAGTGTGCAGCTTTGGAAAAAGATGTTGGCTGCCACAGGCGGGGGCAAAGGCCAACCGAGTTTTCTGTCCACTCACCCCAGTGGCAACAATCGCATTCAAGAACTTGAAGCCAACTTGCCAAAAGTTGCACAACTTTACGAACAAGCGCAGCAAGGTCGGCCTGCAACACTTTTGAATTGAAGTCTCAGGGTATTGCGGCTTCAGGTCCCACCCACGTAGGGGTTGCTAATGCGTTCACGACCAAATGTACTTTCGGGGCCATGCCCTGGAATGAACACCGTGTCATCGCCCATGGGCCACAAACGCTGCGTGATGCTGGCAATCAAGGTGTCGTGATCACCCTGTGGAAAATCAGTTCGGCCAATGCTGCCCGCAAACAAAACATCGCCCACAAAAGCACGTTTGATTTCAGGCGAGTGAAACACCACATGGCCTGGCGTGTGGCCAGGGCAATGTCGCACGTTCAGTGTGTGTGACCCAAGCGTGACGGTATCGCCATCGGCAAGCCACCGCGTGGGTGTGAAAACCTCAGCATCGGGAAACTGAAACATGCGGCCTTGATCTGACAAACGATCAATCCAAAACTGATCGCCAGGGTGCGGTCCCACGATGGGCAAATTCAAATTGCGCGCCAAGACGGCCGTACCGCCGGCGTGATCGATGTGCGCGTGGGTCAGCCAAATTTGCTCGAGTTTCAATCCCCTTTGCTGGACCTCCGACAAGATCAAGTCGAGGTCACCGCCTGGATCGATCACTGCTGCTTGTTGGGTTTGATCGTCCCAAATCAAAGAGCAGTTTTGTTGAAACGGCGTGACAGGGATGGTTTGGTACTGAAGCATGCTGGTATTTCAATGGGTTTCGCTTGCAAGGCAATGTAACAAAGTTTGATGCAGAAACACGTATTGTGAGGTCTTGTTCACTGACTCACACATGACTACGCCACTTTTTCGCTCAGAAGTTACCTTGTCCAAGCAGGCCTCTTGGATGGGCCCCATTCACCTTGCACACAATCCGCGCTTCACCTTCGTGGCGAGCATCGCTTTGGTGCTTGCGGGTGCCTTGTTGGCTTTTGGTGCGTGGGGCAAAGTGGCGCGCAAAGTTCGTGTGCCTGGCGTCCTCATGCCGCAATGGGGCACGGTGGAATTAAGTCCCGCCGTTTCAGGTGTGCTGCTTGAGCAAAGGGTGAAAGAAGGCGACTGGGTTGAGCAAGGCCAAGTTTTGTTTGTGGTCAACACCGACAAAACCTCGGCTGAGGGCAGCACAGCCAGCTTGCTGGCTTCTCATTTGGCGCAGCGGCGCAGCACCCTCTTGGCCGAACGCAGCTCGCGCATGGCTCAAAACCGCCAGCGCGAAGCGCATCTGACAGATCGCATTCGTTCCTTGTCACTTGAAACAGCGCAAGCTACCCAAGAACATGCATTGGCAAAGCGCAGGGTTGAGTTGGCACAAAAAACTTCTGCACGGTTTGAGCAAATGGCTACTGAAGGCTTTGTCTCTGACATTCAAGCGCAAGGCAAGCAAGAAGAACTCATTGACCTTCAATCGCGCCTAGAAAATACACTGCGCAATGGTGTTGCCTTGGCCCGCGAACACAAGGGCGCCCAAGCCGACTTGGCCCATCTTCAAAAACAGTTGGCCATTGAACTGCTCCAACTCGACCGCAACCTGGCCAGCCTCGATCAAGAAACAGCCGAAGTCCAATCGCGCAAAACCAGCAGTGTGTTAGCACCCCAAGCGGGGCAGGTCAGCACGGTTCATCTCAGCCTAGGCGCCATGGCACAGGCAGGTCAAACCATTGCCAGCTTGGTGCCCCAAGCCAACGCACAGGCACCCCATCACTCGGCACACACTTTGGTTGCCGCCCTTTTTGCGCCCACCCGTACCACCGGCTTCATTCAGCCTGGTCAGGAGGTGTGGCTTCGCTTGGCAGCCTACCCCTATCAAAAATTTGGACTGGCCAAAGGCCGCGTGCTTAAGGTGAGTGGCACACCCATTGCCCCTCAAGATTTACCGCACGGTCAGGGCACGGCCCTCATGGCCTCTACGCAAAGCAACGAGCCGCTCTACAGAATTCAAGTTGAGTTGGTATCCCAGCATGTCATGGCGTTTGGCGTGGCCCATCCCTTGCGCCCAGGCATGACTCTCGAAGCCGACGTCATCCACGATGTGCGCGGCATTTGGGAATGGGTCTTCGAGCCCCTCTTGGCCATTCACGCACGCCAACAAACATCATGAATTTCATTCAGAGCATCAGGGCTTCGCACCTCAACCGGCATGGCTTCATCGATGTTTTGGTGGGGATCACTGTGTTTCAAGCCATCAACATCATATTGATCGTGTTGTTTGGCAATTTAGACGTCGGGCCAGACGAAGACCCCTCTATCTCCTTTTGGGAAATTGCTTTCTTGATGTTGTTGGTAGCACCCCTCCTAGAGAATTTGTTATTGATTGCGTTAGCGGCCATCCACGAGAAATTATTCAAACGGACCTTGTTGTTTGTGGTGGCACCTTTGTTGATGATGGCGCTTCACTTTAAAACGCCACAAGAGTTGCCATTCCCCACGTTCATCCGAGTCATCGAGCTCTTTGGCTTCTTCTATATTTTTTTAAAACAATACGATTTGCACAAGTTGGAAATAGGCAAATGCAAGGCATTGCTTTTAACCAGCGTTCTTCACTTTGCACTCAATGCAACCGTTATTTCGGTCTTGTGTTTATTTGATTTTTATATCGCCGCTGAAACGATTTTTTCAGCACAACCAGGAGAATGACATGAGAAGTTTAAACATTGACGAATTGAACGAAGTCCAAGGGGGTGGCATATCTTTTAAGTGGGCTTACAAGCTGGGTGAAGCCATAGCAAACATGTACACGCTGTATGATGCGGCCCAAAAAATTGAGTTCGAGCCCTCCAGCTATGGCGCTGTTGACGCAAGTGGCTACAACGCCATGGGCGACTATTCCGGCATGTGCACCCGATAAGCGCCGCACAGTCGTCAAACAGTCGCCATTTAAACCGGCAACATGAAAGCCTGCGCAATTTCTCATTGCGCAGGCTTGTTTGTCATTACCTCGGAGATAAGTCCGCCTTGAACCCCGTCTTGCAACTTCAAACGTCCGAATGTGGCTTGGCTTGCCTGTGCATGATTGCCAACGCGCATGGTCAACATTGGCATCTCATGGATTTGCGGCACAAGTTTCCACAATCACTCAAGGGCGCCAACCTCAAGCAACTCATCGATCACAGCCTTGTTTTGGGTTTCAATGCCCGGCCTGTTCGCTTGGAATTGGAAGAGTTACACCAACTGCGCATGCCGTGCATCTTGCATTGGGACTTGAATCACTTTGTGGTGCTCCAAAAAATCAATGGCAGCAAAATTACTTTGCTTGATCCTGCACTGGGTATCAGGGTCGTGTCTCACGCAGAAGTTTCGCAACACTTCACAGGCATCGCTTTGGAACTCACGCCCCAAGCTGACTTTACAACCAAGCCCGCACCCAAAGCCTTTCCGCTTTCAATGCTCACCGGCAAGCTTCAAGGCTTTGGTCAATCTGCCCTTCAAATATTGGCCTTGGCATTTGTCCTCGAGCTGTTTGCCATCTTCATGCCCATGTTCAACCAAGCCGTGGTAGACGATGTCTTAACCTCAGGTGACCACGAACTGCTCTCGGTCTTGGTTGCAGGCTTTGCCATCATTCTTCTCATTCAATCTGCGCTTTCCTACGCACGCAGTTGGTGGGTCATGGTGCTAAGTCAAAGCGTTTCTATTCAATGGCTAGGCAATGTGTTTGCGCACCTGATCAAACTACCGGCAGAGTGGTTTTCTCAGCGGCATTTGGGCGACATCTCTTCGCGCTTTGGGGCTGTTCATGACATTCAAAGAACGCTCACACAAACCGCCATTGAATCTCTGCTCGATGGCTTGATGGCCATTGCTGCGCTGGTCATGATGTTCATTTACTCGCCCACACTGACTTGGGTGGTTTTATCAGCCTCCGCTTTGTATGCACTTGTACGCTGGATCAGTTACTCGCCCTTTAGACATGCTGCTTCTGAGCGTTTGGTTTTAGCTGGCCAAGAACAGAGCCACTTCATTGAAACACTTCGCGCCATGACGCCGCTCAAATTGTTTGCACGAGAAAATGAACGGCGTGCAAAATGGCAAAGCCTCATGGTGGAAGTCATGAACCGCGATTTTCAAACCGCCAAGTTAAACATGGGCTTCAATGCCGCACGTACACTTATTTTTGGCCTTGAAAATTTGTGCGTCTTTTGGCTGGGTGCCAAAATCATTCTGCCATCGCAAACACAAGGCTACAGCGCAAGCGTGTTCACCGTGGGCATGTTGCTGGCTTTCATCAGCTACAAGGTTCAATTTACAAGCCGTATCAGCGCACTCATCAACCAAGGCATTGAACTCAAAATGCTCAATTTGCACCGCGACAGGCTGGCCGACATTGTGCTCACGCCGCCCGAGCAAGACACGCCCCAAGGCAACTTGCCTGCTCACGATTTGTCCCATTTGCCTGCCAGCCTAGAGCTGCGCAAAGTTTCATTTCGCTACAGCGAAGCAGAGCCTTGGCTGCTCTACAACATGGACCTTTGCATTCAAGCCGGAGAGCATGTGGCCATTACCGGCGCCAGCGGTTGCGGCAAAACCACCTTGCTCAAAATTTTATTAGGCCTGCTAACGCCAACACACGGTACGGTCTTGTACGGCGGCGTGCCTGTTGGCCAACTGGGCATGTCCAATGTTCGCCGAAAAATTGGCGTGGTCATGCAAGAAGATGCCCTGCTGACCGGCAGCATTGCAGACAACATCGCCTTCTTTGACTTGGCACCCCAAGTTCAAAGGATAGAAGCCTGCGCGCAATTGGCAGAAATTCACAATGACATTGCACGCATGCCCATGGGTTATCACACCCTCATTGGCGAGCTTGGAACGGGTCTCAGTGGCGGTCAAAAGCAGCGCCTGTTGTTGGCACGAGCACTCTACGTACAGCCTTCCGTTTTGGCTTTAGACGAAGCCACCAGCCATTTGGACATGCAAAACGAAAGCGCTGTTTCAAACACCTTGTCGCAACTCAAGCTCACGCGCATTGTCATTGCGCATCGCCCTGAAACCATTGCACGCGCAGACAGGCACATCAACTTCAGCTTGCCAGGGCTTGCCGCTTCCGCGTAAGATGAACCCACTCAGGCACAACCCGTGCCTGCCTGATTGTCTATCTGACACACCCCTTTTCAATGCCGGCACCTGTCCCAGATGCCTTGCCGCCTGACTGCCCCCATGGCTATCTAACCAAGCACGAGTCCATCGCCATTCAAGGCGTTCCCAATTTGTTCATTCGCTCTTTGCTAGACAAGCAACAGTTTTACGATCCTGAAGACGCTGCATTGGCACTGGGCATTTCTTCGGCTTTCTGGTCGCTGTTTGGATTGCTCTGGCCCTCAGGTTCAAAATTGGCAGAGCGGATGGCGCTCAGGCCAGTCAACGCCAATGAACGCATTCTTGAAATTGGCTGTGGCCTTGCACTGTCTAGCTTGGTAGGACATCGAAGAGGCGCCAACATCACGGCGTCAGACTGTCACCCGCTGGCTGGTGAATTTCTGAAAGAAAATTTGCGCCTCAACCATTTAGGCCCCATGAACTACCGACATGGGCACTGGGGTGAACACGCCACACAACACCAAGACATTGCGGTTAGCAGCAGGTTCGACTTGGTCATTGGCAGCGACATTCTTTACGAGCGCGATGAACGTGGCGACTTGGCGCATTACATCAATGAACATGTTGAAGACCACTCAGAGGTTTGGGTGATCGATCCCAATCGTGGCAACCGCTCACACTTTCACCGCAACATGGCCGCGCAAGGTTTCGCACTCAGCGAAGAGGCGCTCGACATTTCAGCCACAGAGAACGTAGCCGCCTACAAAGGCAGAATGCTCACATACTCCCGCGATTAAGCGTTCACATTGGTGAGCAATGGGGCAACGCCCCGTTTAAAGTGTCCAGTTGTAATCAATGGTCAATGGCGCGTGGTCACTGAAACGCGTCTCTTTGTAAATCTCTGCTTTTTGAGCCCCTGCTGCCAACGACGCAGTGGCTAACTGATAATCTAATCGCCAGCCTACATTCTTGGCATAGGCTTGCCCGCGATTGCTCCACCAGGTGTAGCAGGCGTCTGTGGTGTCAGGATGCAAGTGCCGGTACACATCGACCAAGGGGCCTTCGGTGGTCATGTGCGTCATCCAAGCGCGCTCTTCTGGCAAGAAGCCGCTGTTCTTTTGGTTGCTTTTCCAGTTTTTCAAATCGGCTTGCTGATGCGCAATGTTCACATCGCTGCACACAATGAACTCGCGTTCAGCACCCAAAGACTTCAAATGCGGCCCCATGTGATCCAAGAATCGAAACTTGGCCTCTTGCCTTTCAGGGCCTGATGAGCCACTTGGAAAGTAGGTGCTGATGACAGACAGCTTGCGCTTGATTGTGTCAAAGCGCAGTTCTACATACCTACCTTCGGCATCAAACTCTTCAGAGCCCATGCCCACCTTCACATCGGACGGCTCATGCTTGCTGTAAACCGCCACACCTGAGTAGCCCTTTTTCTCAGCAAAATGGAAATGCCCCTTCAAGCCAGCCAAAAGTTCAAATTTGCCCGCCACATCGGGCGCTTGCGCTTTAACCTCTTGCACGCAAATACAATCAGGATTGTTTTGAGCAATCCAGGCCTCCACCCCTTTGGTGGCCGCAGAACGGATGCCGTTCAAGTTCAAGCTGCTTAATTTAAACAAGGATTTCCCCATGGTGACTGGACACACACCCCAAACCGACACAGCGGCCTTGGCGCAAGAGTTTGTTCAATTTTCTGTCGATGCGGGCGTGCTCAAGTTTGGTGAATTCAAAACCAAAGCCGGTCGCATGAGCCCGTATTTCTTCAACGCAGGCTTGTTTGACGATGGCGCCAAACTCGGAAAATTGGCTCAATTCTATGCAAAAGCGTTGATGGCAAGCGGGATCGAATTTGACATGATTTTTGGACCCGCTTACAAAGGCATTCCCTTGGGTGCAGCCGTTTCCATTGAACTGGCTCGCTTGGGCAAAATCGTGCCCTTTGCCTACAACCGCAAAGAAGCCAAAGACCATGGCGAAGGCGGCAGCTTGGTGGGCGCGCCCCTCCAAGGACGCGTCCTTATTGTCGATGACGTGATGAGCGCAGGCACTGCCGCGCGCGAATCCATTGAACTCATTCAAAAGGCTGGTGCCACAGCGCATGCCATCGCCATTGCTTTAGACCGCCAAGAAATGGCCACCGAAGTTCAAGCTGATGGCTCAGTCAAAGATGTGCCGCACAGCGCTGTGCAATATGTACGCAACACATTGGGCATGAGCGTGTGCTGCATTGCAGAGTTGTCTGATTTGTTGGCCTACCTGTCTAAGCAAAGCGGCAACGAGATGGGCCAACACCTGCCCAAGGTACAGGCCTATCGAGATCGTTACGGCATCTAATGACAGCCAAGTGAAGCGTAAATTTTCATTTTACGCTTCACATTTGAAGCGTAAAAGCCTAAGATACGCTTCATGTACCTCTGGCAATCTTCCAAGTGGCCTCACTTCAAGGTCGACCTGGCTGCGCTTCAACCGGCCATCGCGGCCACACGCTTTTCACAGGGAAGGGCCATGGGGCTCGCGACGCACCTGCAATTGCCTGACCTCGTAGCGCTTCAACTTCAGGGCTGGTCAGATGAAGCTTTGGCAACAGCTCAAATTGAAGGCGAGATACTGCAACTCAACTCGGTCAGAGCGTCTGCCGCACGTCGCTTGGGTTTGGCAGACGGCAAAAAAAACAAACGCGACGCGCGCGCCGAGGCCACACTCAATCTGCTAGAAGGCGCCTTGCAAAATAGTCATCGCGCGCTAAGTCACCAAACCTTGTTTGACTGGCAAGCCGCTTTGTTTCCAACTGGCCGAAGTGGCACGCAAAAGATTCTGACCGGCGCTTATCGAACACATTCGGAGCCCATGCAAATCGTCACACCGCGAATGGGCAAGCCCGACCTTGTGCATTATCAAGCGCCAGCTTCTGAAGATGTCAAGGGCCACATGGACCTCTTCATCCAGTGGTTTAACAGCAGTCTGGGCAAGCAAGATGGTTTGGTGCGTGCCGCATTGGCACACCTGTGGTTTGAAACCATTCATCCCTTTGAAGATGGCAATGGTCGCATTGGCCGCGCCTTGGTGGAGATGGCCTTGGCGCAAGACCTTCAAACAGAACAACGTCTGTGGAGCTTGTCACAACAAATTTGGCATGAAAGAAGCGCTTATTACGAACAACTTCAATCGGCAACCAGCAGCGCCAACATGGACGTCACGCCTTGGGTTCAATGGTTCGTCGCTTGCATTCACAAAGCAGCTGACAGCAGCTGGGGACAGATGCAATCGGCCATGCGCAAAACACGTTTTTGGGCAGACCTGCGTGAACTTCATCTCAGCCTCACGCCATCACAAAGCAAAGCCATCAACAAACTCTACGATGCAGGCCCCGATGGATTCAGTGGCGGTCTGAGTACCGAGAAATACGTCAACCTGTGCGGCGTGTCACGCGCCACTGCTTATCGCGAATTGACCGCATTGTGCGAGGCGGGCTTGTTGGTGCAAACTGGCACCGGGCGTGGCACACGGTACCAGCTTCATCACTCTCAAATGCTTGGATTAGCCCTGTAACTTCTTGAGCAACAGCTCATTCACCTGCGCAGGGTTGGCCTTGCCCTTGCTGGCTTTCATGATGGGGCCCACCAAGCCATTCAAGGCCTTGCTGTTACCCGCTCTGAACTCTTCAACGTTCTTCGGATTGGCCGCTAGCACTTCGTCAATGATGGCTTCCAACGCGCCGCTGTCGTTCATCTGCTTCAGGCCTTTGGCCTCAATGATGGCGTCCACTTCGCCGCCTTCAGTCCACAGCGCATCAAACACTTGCTTGGCGGCGCTGTTGCTGATGGTGTTGTCGGCAATGCGGCCAATCATGGCGGCCAGTTGAGCAGCGCTGACGGGTGCGTTCTCAATGCCCACTTCGCCCGCATTCAAGCGACGTGACATTTCACCCATCACCCAGTTGCTGACCATCTTGGCTTGGCCACACGCCTTGGCTGCCGCTTCAAAATAAGCGGCCATGCCTTTGCTTTGGGTGAGCGTGGTGGCGTCGTATTCAGGCAAGCCGTAGTCGGCCACAAAACGCGCCGCCATGACACGCGGCAACTCGGTCATCTCAGACTGCACACGCGCCACCCAATCGCGGCCAATCACCAAAGGCGGCAGATCGGGGTCGGGGAAGTAGCGGTAATCGGCCGCATCTTCTTTGGTGCGCATAGCGCGTGTTTCGCCAGTGTCTGGGTCGAACAACACGGTGGCTTGTTGAATGGCGTGGCCATCTTCAATTTGTTCAATTTGCCAGCGCACTTCAAAGTCGATGGCCTGCTGCATGAACTTGAAGCTGTTCAAGTTTTTAATTTCGCGGCGGGTGCCCAAATCATCGCCAGGTTTGCGCACCGACACGTTGGCGTCGCACCTGAAACTGCCCTCTTGCATGTTGCCGTCGCAAATGCCAATCCAAGTCACAATTTTGTGCAACTCTTTGGCATAAGCGACCGCCTCATCGCTAGAGCGCATGTCGGGTTCGGTCACAATTTCTAAGAGTGGCGTGCCAGCGCGGTTTAAGTCAATGCCGCTTTGGCCAATGAAATCTTCGTGCAAAGATTTGCCCGCGTCTTCTTCCAGATGCGCACGCACTAAGCGAACGGTTTTCTTTTCATCACCGACAAAGAAAGACACCTCGCCGCCTTGCACCACCGGAATTTCAAACTGGCTGATTTGATAGCCCTTGGGCAGGTCGGGATAAAAGTAATTTTTTCGTGCAAAAATGCTTTGCTCTGCAATGTGCGCACCTACCGCCAAGCCCAATTCAATGGCGCGCTCTACAGCGCCTTTGTTCATCACGGGCAGCGTGCCAGGCAAGGCCAAATCGACCGCGCAAGCTTGCGTGTTGGGCTCTGCACCAAACGCAATGGGAGCGCGGCTGAAAATTTTGCTTTGCGTCGAAAGTTGGGCGTGGGTTTCAAAGCCAATGACCACCTCGTAGCCTTGAACCAAAAGAGATTTTTGTTTCGTGCTCATTTTGCGCCTCCAGTTTGACGCAAGTGAAAGTCGGTGGCTTGCTGCAAGCGATGTGCGGCATTGAGCAACTGCGCTTCTTTGAAGTAATTGCCAATGAGCTGCAAACCAACAGGCATGTCGTTTTCACCAAAGCCCGCTGGTACGCTCATGCCTGGCAAGCCCGCCAGTGATGCAGGAAGCGTGAAAATATCTGCCAAATAATTGGCGACAGGGTCATCTGTTTTTTCGCCCAACTTCCAAGCCACTGTGGGCGCAACGGGCCCAGCAATGACGTCGCAAACTTTGAAGGCTTGCTGAAAATCATCAGAGATCATGCGGCGAATTTTTTGCGCTTGTAAATAGTAAGCATCGTAATAACCGTGCGACAACACATACGCACCCGTCATGATGCGGCGCTTGACTTCTTCGCCAAAACCTTCAGCGCGCGAGCGCTTGTACATGGACACCAAATCTGTGTAATCTTTGGTGCGATGGCCAAATTTCACGCCATCAAAGCGGCTTAAATTGCTAGACGCTTCTGCCGGCGCAATGATGTAGTAAACAGGAATTGAAAGCTCAGTGCGCGGCAAGCTGATGGGCACCAACTTGACACCTAGTTTTTCATATTCTTTCAGCGCGGCATCGACCGCAGTGCGTACGCCCGATGCAAGGCCTTCACCAAAAAATTCTTTTGGAATGCCAATGCGCAAACCACCGAGTGGCGCGTTCAAATCGCGCGCAAAGTTTTCTGCAGGCACATCAAGCGACGTAGAGTCGCGGTCTAAATCGGGGCCACACATGGCCGATAACATGAGCGCGCAATCTTCTGCAGTGCGCGACATGGGGCCAGCTTGGTCCAAACTGGAAGCGTAGGCAATCATGCCGTAACGTGAAGCGCGACCATAGGTGGGTTTGATGCCCGTGATGCCGCAAAAGCTGGCGGGCTGGCGAATGGAGCCGCCCGTGTCAGTGCCCGTTGCAGCAGGTACCAAGCGCGCCGCAACTGCTGCAGAGCTACCGCCCGAAGAACCGCCAGGCACACGCGACGTGTCCCAAGGGTTTGTGACGGGCTTGTAGGCAGAGTTTTCGTTGGACGAGCCCATGGCGAACTCATCGCAATTGAGCTTGCCCACATTGACCATGCCAGCGCCACCAGCCTGCACGCCCAATTTGCGCACCACGGTGGCGTCAAAGGGTGAGCGATAGCCCTCAAGTATCTTGGAGCCGGCTGTGGTGGGAAAGTCGGTGGTGACAAAAATGTCTTTGTGCGCCATGGGCACACCGGCCAACGGGCCCGCTGTGCCTGCGGCCAACTGCGCGTCGGCTTCTTTGGCTTGCGCCAGCGTTGCTTCTGGGTTGAAGCTTAAAAAAGCGCCAAATGTGTCGGCTTGGCTGCGCGCCAAAAAGTGCTGGGCAAGCTCTGTGGCGTTGATTTTTTTAGCGCGAAGTTCGGCCGCCAAAGCGGCGACGGTCATGTCGTGTAGAGCTGTCATGGGGCCCCTTACTCAATCACTTTGGGAACCAAAAACAGGCCGCGCTCGACTGCAGGGGCACTCCGTTGGTTGGCTTCCCGTTGGTTGGGCTCACTGGCGATGTCGTCACGCAGACGCAGCGCCACTTCCTGAATGGTGGCGATGGGGTGCGGCAAGGGCTCAACGCCAGTGGTGTCCACAGCGCGCATGGCTTCTACGATGCTGAAAAAGCCGTTGATTTGGTCCAACATGCGTTGGCCCTCCTCGGGCGGAAGCTCTAACCGAGCCAAATTGGCAATCCGGTCAATTTCTTGGGCGTTCAATGACATAAAAATTAATTCTTTTCAGGCACTTTACTGGCGTTGATGGCTCCAAATTTGGAGGCGCAATCAGCGTTTTTTTTCAAGCGATGGGTTATTATCGTGTGTTCGCTGAAAGCTCTCCAAAAAAGCTAGTTCAAGCCCACAATTTACACCCTTCAATGCTCCCCTAACTGCAGGCTTGCAAGCCGCAAGCCCACAGTTGATTAGGATTTGTTATGTTCAGCTCGTTTCGCCGTTATTTTTCTACCGATTTGGCCATTGATTTAGGCACCGCCAACACCCTGATTTTTGTGCGAGACAAAGGCATTGTTCTTGACGAGCCCTCCGTCGTTGCCATTCGCCACGAAGGCGGCCCCCAGGGCAAAAAAGTCTTGCAAGCGGTTGGCCACGAAGCCAAATCCATGCTGGGCAAGGTGCCGGGCAACATTGAAGCCATTCGCCCCATGAAAGACGGCGTGATTGCCGACTTCACCGTCACCGAGCAAATGCTCAAGCAGTTCATTCGCATGGTGCATCCCCGCAGCACCTTCCGCCCTAGTCCCCGTATCATCATTTGCGTGCCCTGCGGCTCTACTCAGGTCGAGCGCCGTGCCATTCGCGAATCAGCCTTAGGCGCTGGTGCCTCCGAGGTGTACCTCATTGAAGAACCCATGGCGGCAGCCATTGGCGCTGGCTTGCCCGTTTCAGAAGCGTCTGGCTCTATGGTGGTCGACATTGGCGGTGGCACCACCGAAGTGGGCGTTATTTCCTTGGGCGGCATGGTCTACAAAGGCAGCGTGCGTGTGGGCGGCGACAAGTTCGACGAGGCCATCATCAACTACATTCGCCGCAACTACGGCATGCTCATTGGCGAGCCCACCGCAGAAGCCATCAAGAAAAACATTGGCTCTGCCTTTCCAGGCAGCGAAGTGCGCGAAATGGAAGTCAAAGGCCGTAACCTGTCTGAAGGCGTGCCTCGCAGCTTCACCATCAGCAGCAATGAAATTTTGGAAGCCCTTACCGATCCCCTGAACAACATTGTGTCAGCGGTCAAAACAGCACTCGAGCACACGCCTCCTGAATTGGGTGCCGACATCTCCGATCGCGGCATGATGCTCACAGGTGGCGGCGCCTTGCTGCGCGACCTCGATCGTTTGCTGTCAGAAGAAACTGGCCTGCCCGTCTTGGTGGCCGAAGACCCCCTCACTTGCGTGGCACGCGGTTGCGGCATGGCGCTCGAACGCATGGACCGCCTAGGTAGCATCTTTACCAGTGAATAACGCGGGCGCAATTCATGGCGCTGGAGTCTCTTGACCGCTCACCCCCACCCTTTTTCAGGGTGGGCTTTGCGCCCCTGACCAAGCTCATTTTTTTCAGCGCACTGTCTTTGTTGCTGGTGTTTGGTGACAAACAACTGCAGTTCACCAAGCCCTTGCGTGCCGGGCTTTCAACCCTCATTCTTCCGATGCAATGGTTGGTGCTACAACCAGGCGAAGCTTTGTCGGCCATGGGCACTTATTTTCAGAACTTGGAGCAAGCCCAAACAAATCTCAAGGCCGCAGAGCTTAAGGTGCTGCAGCAGTCTGTTCGCTCACAGCAAGTAGAGCAGTTGCAAATTGAAAACCAAAATCTTCGCCAGCTCATGGGCCTTCAATCGAGCATGGCGGTTACATCTCAGACCGCCGAAGTTCTGTTTGATGTTCCAGACCCCTACAACCAACGCATTGTGATTGACCGAGGTCAACTCAAAAACGTGGCCCTGGGATCGCCCGTCATTGACGCGGGTGGCGTGGTTGGACAAGTTACCCGCGTTTATCCATTGACCTCTGAGGTCACCCTTCTGACCGATAAGGACCAAAGCATTCCTGTGCTCAACAGTCGCACAGGCGCGCGCAACATCACCAGTGGCGACGTCTTGGCAGGACAACCCATGATCGAACTTAAATTTGTACCTGCCAGTGCCGATGTGAAAGAAGGCGACTTGCTCACCACCAGTGGCATTGATGGCGTCTATCCCGCAGGACTTCAAGTAGCGCGCATCAGTCACATTGAGCGGCGCGTTGATATTTCCTTTGCCAGAATTCATGCAAGTCCCTTGGCAGAACTCAAGGGTCGCCATGTCTTGGTTTTGCAGCCCTCTGCGGCTTCAGCACTCAACAAAGGCAAAGCGCCATGATCATGAGTCGCCGCGAGGCCTTGTTGTTGCCCGTCAGCCCTTGGTTCATCGCCTTGAGCCTTTTAATGTCTTTGCTGCTCAGCATGCTGCTTGGTTTATCACAAGCCCTTTGGCTGCCAGATATTTTGGCTGTCAGCATTTTCTTTTGGGGTATCCATCAGCCTCGCCGAGTTGGCATGGCCACTGCATTCATACTTGGCTTGTGGATGGATGTTCAGCATTCCGCCCTGTTGGGTCAGCATGCTCTGTCGTACGTTGTGCTCAGTTATTTTGCGTTCAGCATGCACCGCCGCCTACTTTGGTTTCCCATCAAAGAGCAGATGCTTCAAATCTTGCCATTCTTTATTTTGGCAGAGGTCATCGGTCTGCTCATCCGTTTAAGCACGGGCGATGATTTTCCAGGTTGGGCCATGTTGCTTTCGCCCTTCATCGAAACTATGTTGTGGCCTGTGGCCAATTTCATTTTGCTTGCGCCGCAACGAAGAGCAAGCGACCCCGACGCCAATCGGCCAATTTAAAGCATGGCCTTTCACCTGCCCTCGTTGAGCGAGTTGCGCAACACCGAGTTTGAAATATTCAAATTTCAAACTCGGGTGGTGGTGTTGCAAGGCGTGATCTTGGTGTGCTTTGCACTCTTGGGCATTCGTTTGTTTTACCTGCAAGTGATTCGGCATGAAGATTTGCTAGAGCAAGCTGAAAACAACCGAACGGCTGTGCTTCCCACCGTGCCCAACCGCGGCACCATCCTTGATCGCAATGGCGTGGTGTTGGCCAATAACTACTCTGCTTACACCCTAGAAATTACGCCTGCGCGGGTCAAAGACTTGGAAGCAACCATCGACAGCTTGTCGGAAATCATTGACATACCACTGCGCGACAGAAGACGTTTTAAGCGCATGCGCGAAGAGTCCAAAAACTTCGACTCACTGCCTATTCGCTCGCGACTGACAGACGAAGAAGTCGCCAAATTCACGGCACAACAATTTAGATTTCCAGGCGTTGAAATCAAAGCCCGCTTGTTTCGCAATTACCCTTTCGGCCATTTGGCCAGCCATGTGGTGGGCTACATCGGGCGCATCAATCAAAAAGAAAAAGAGCAAATTGAAGAGAGTGACGACGAAGGCAATTACCGCGGTACCCAATACATCGGCAAGCTCGGCGTAGAGCAACGCTACGAACGTGAACTTCATGGCATTACAGGTGTGCAGGAGGTTGAAACATCGGCAGGTGGCCGCGCTGTTAGGCGACTTGCCAGCCGTCCCGCCACACCCGGTCAAAACGTCGTGTTGTCCATTGACATGAAATTGCAAAAGATGATTGAAGACTTGTACGGCGAGCGGCGAGGTGCCTTGGTTGCACTCGACCCCCGCACAGGCGAAATCTTGGCCTTCGTCAGCAAGCCCACGTTTGATCCCAATTTATTTGTCGATGGCATCGACAGCGAAAGCTGGAAACTCTTGAGTGAGTCGATTGACAAGCCGCTGTTAAATCGCGCCATGCGAGGCACCTACCCACCCGGCTCAACCTACAAACCTTTCATGGCCATGGCAGCTCTTGAAACTGGCAAACGCAGCGCCAGCGAAATTGTCAATGACGCAGGCTCTTGGACCTATGGTGGACACACTTTTAGAAGCCACGGCGATGCAGGCTTAGGCCCTGTCGACATGGTCAAGTCCATCGTGCTCTCTAGCAATGTTTACTACTACTCATTGGCCAACACCATGGGTGTTGACACCATTCATGACTTCATGAAACCGCTTGGGTTTGGCCAAATCACAGGGCTTGATTTACCCGGTGAATTGCGCGGCACCTTGCCCAGTACAGATTGGAAAAAGAAAACTTATAAAAAACCAGAGCAACAACGCTGGTATGGCGGTGAAACTATTTCACTGGGCATTGGACAAGGCTACAACGCCTTCACCATGTTGCAGTTGGCAACCGCCACCAGCACATTGGCCAATGGTGGCATTTACCGCAAACCCCGTTTGGTCATGGCCACGCAAGATCCCATTCAACGCGTAGACCGCGCTGTTGCCGGTGAAGAGCCAATCAATTTAGGCTTCAAGCCAGAAAACGTGGCAGTGGTACATCAAGGCTTGATCGGTGTGGCCAAAGAGGGCACCGCTGCGCGCGTGTTTGCAGGCACACCTTATCAAAGTGCCGGCAAAACAGGCACAGCACAAGCAGTGACCATCGGGCAAAAAGACAAATACAACGCCAGCAAGTTGGACGAGCATCAACGCGATCATGCTTTGTACATGGCATTTGCGCCCGCAGAGAACCCCCAAATTGCGTTGGCCATCGTGGTCGAAAACGCAGGCTTTGGTGCTGCGCAAGCTGCGCCCATTGCCAGGCGCATTTTTGATTATTGGCTAGTGGGTGACTACCCCAGCGCACAGGACATTGAAGCCTCTCAAAAAGGCCAGGCATCAACCCCCATTGGTGTCAAAAGACGCAAGGATGATATACAACTTGCGCCAAGTGAAGGCGTGGTGGGTGGCATTAAAAATCGTTGAGCACGTGCATAAATGATTTAATTCGCAACTAGCTCAAGAGCACGTAACCCTTTTGAATCAAACAATCTCGGAATTTGACGATGTTGTGGTTCTGCCTCATGTCTTTGGCACTCTGGTTCTCAACCTGTTTGAAACACACTTGCTTGTCTGCTTTGTACTTCTGAGGATCTACAGAAGCAAGAGTGATTGGGTTGAAATCACCAGAACTTTCTGAATGTTTTAACCCGCCCACCATCGATCCACACCCTTGAAGTGCTAACAAGATGACAAGTGAGACTGACAAATTCATTGTCGATATTGTATTGTTTCAAATAATGTAATTGATAATTCCATATTGGCAGTGTTGTTAAATATCAAGCTAATGGCGGGTCCATGAAAACAGCATGGATGGCTTGAAAAGCCCACTGGCAAGCCAAGGCCTGTGGGTCTAAGGAATCCGCTGAAGAGCGGTGTGGTGGGAAACAGGTCAAAGTGGTGCGGCTGGCGGGGATCGAACCCACGACCCTTGGCTTCGGAGGCCAATACTCTATCCACTGAGCTACAGCCGCGCCTGATTCATTGCTGAGAGTGGACGCCGATTATGGCATGCGCCCCTTATTTCATGAATTGCAAAGGCCAGCCCAAAAGTCTCGGAGGCTATAATCGAAAGTTGATTCCGATCATACGGACACCACATATCACTAGAGATTCATTGAGGACGCTATGAGCGACAAAAGCCACGATCAAGCCCACGAAGACCACACGGGTCCGGTCAAAACCCCCAAGCAAATGTTGATGTTGAGCTTTGCCTCTTTCGTCATTCCGGTTTTCATCATCATTGGACTGGTGTACTACGTCACTTTGGCCAACAAAACGGCTCCTGGTGGTGACACCGAACGTACTGTTGCTGAACGCATTCAAAAAGTAGGCACCGTTGAAATTCGCGATGCCAACCGACCCATGAAGGCTGGCCAAGAAGTTTACAAAGCGCAATGTGCTGCTTGCCACGACGCTGGTCTGGCTGGTGCTCCTAAGTTTGCAGATGCAGGTGCATGGGCACCTCGCATCAAAACGGGTTATGACGCTTTGCTTAATTCTGCACTGAAAGGCAAAAATGCAATGGGCGCACAAGGCGGCGGGGACTACAGCGACCTAGAGATTGGCCGTGCTGTTGTCCACCTAACCTCGGCTGCGGGTGGCAAGTTCAAAGAGCCAGAAGCACCTGCTGCTGAGAAAAAGTAACTCACACAGCACAGCCCCTAGAATGCGGGCCTGCTTTTCAAGCCGCTCGATGCAAATCAGAGCGGTTTTTTATTGGCAGCCTCGGGACTGAGGGTGTAGCCAAATTGATTGGGCATGTCGGCCGCCTTCAAGGACGCTAGGGGCCACAAGCCAAGTTCCAAGCCCTCTGCCGCTTTGGCCACATCCAAGGTGTGCAGCAAGCCAAAACCCATGGCCGTTTGAAAATAGACGCGCCCAACTTCATCTGTATAACAAGTTTGCGCTTGGGTTTCTGTGCCCGTTTGAGCCGTCAATTTGAAGTCCGAAGAAAGTCGCCAAACAAAGGGCGTTGCCGCCAACTCCACATAAACACGTTGTGGTCCATTTTGAAAAAACCAAGCGCCCGTTGAATCGCATGCGTAATTGCGGTGAATAAACTCAATCAGTTTTTCATGCTGAAGCAAGGACCCCTTGGCGCCAGGCACGCCACTTTGAAAGCAGCCTTGCGCTTGTGTTGGGTCATCTCTGAGGTACCAATGCCCGCGTTCATCCAAGCCCAGCCAACCGTAACAGTTGGGCACGTTGGGCCACTTGGCCATGGCTTGTTTGACAATATCGTCCATGCTATTGATCTTAGTGGATGTGCTGCAACAACCATTGCCCCACAGCCTCTGGCATGGCTTTCAAATGCCCTGGCCACGAACCACTTGCAAAGCCAACATGGCCACCCTCGTCTGGTTGCCAGAGTGTGACGTGAGCACTGACTTTTTGCAAAGTTGGCAAACTGTCTAAAGGGATAAAGGGGTCGTTCATGGCATTCAGTGCCAATGCTGGCAATGCAATCTGTCCCATGTACTGAAGCGCCGAGGCACGCAGCCAATAGTCATCGGTGTTTTTAAAGCCATGCAAAGGCGCTGTGAACACATCGTCAAACTCATAGAGATCTTGGGCAGCCAGGAGTTTGTTGGCGTCAAACAGGCCAGGAAACTGCTTGAGTTTGGCCATGGCTTTGGGCTTCATGCTGCGCAAAAACATGCGCGTGTAAACCTGACGGTTAAACCCTTGACCGATGGCGTGGCCGCTGGCAGTCAGGTCTAAAGGTGAGCAAATTGAAGCCACTGCATTGACAACTTTTTGCGCTGACTGGCCGTGCTCTCCAGCCCACCGCATCAATGCATTCCCCCCCAACGACACACCAGCTGCCAAAAGCCCAGGCCGACTTTGTGCATCGACTATGCCCTTGAATTTGCGCAGCAGATGGTCCACCTCTTCATGGTCACCTGAATGATAAGCACGCGGCGCCAAGTTCAAAGTACCACTGCAACCTCTGAAGTGCGGCACGGCAATGTCGCACCCGTTTTGCAAACCCCATTCGGCAAAGGCTTGAGAATAGTGGCTGCCTGAGGAGCCTTCCAAGCCATGAAAGAGCGCCAACAACGGCCGCTTCAAATGAGATGGTGTGGCTTCACAAAAATCCACATCCACAAAGTCATCATCGGGCGTGGTCCAACGCTCACGTCGCCATTGAGGCGCCGTTGTCTCAAACCTGCGTGACCACCGTGCTGGCCAAATGGTTTGCAAATGGCCGCCGAGCAACCATGAGGGTGCTGAGTAGTCGGTCAATGAAGTACTGAAGGGGCAGAGGAAACTTCAGCGGGGGCATTGGGTGTGCCAGGACTTGCATGGTGCGCCACCATGCGCCAGCCTTGCGGTGTTTTGTGATACACGTTGGTGGTGAGCACATAGGCTGTTTGCGGCCCGTCAGAGCCTAACACTTCAACACGCTCCACCAAATGATGCATGGCGCTGGCCAATGAATCGACTTTGTGAACATTCGTAGGGTGCGCTTGCACGGTACCGTTTGAAAACATAGCCTCAAAGGTAGCGCGAATGGCGCCAGAGCCAATTAAGCGCGGGCCACCCGGATGCACACACACAATTTCTTCTTCATCGGCCCAACACGCCATGAGGCGTTCAATGTCGCCTTGCCTGAGTGCGTCATAAAACGCAGCCTCAATATCGTCCGGATTGCCACCCAATGTGGCAGCTTGAAGTTTGGCTTTGCGCATGGTGTCCTTAGAAACAAAAAACCCGGCGTGCGCCGGGTTTCAGAAAACTTGTCAGCGTGTTCAACGCCCACATTTTATTTTTTAACGCGGAACTTGCGCAAGGCTGCCAGTTGCGCTGCAAACACAGCCAACTCGCTTTGCGCACGCGCCATGTCGATTTCAGTCTTGGCATTGCGAAGGGCATCTTCGGCTGCAGCTTTAGCGGCATTGGCCTTCTCTTCGTCCAAGTCTTTACCGCGAATGGCAGTGTCTGACAACACGGTGACATGGTCGGGTTGCACTTCCAAAATGCCGCCAGCCACAAAGACAAATTCTTCGGTGCCGTCGGTTTTTTCAATGCGAACAGAGCCAGCCTTGATGCGTGAGATCAGAGGTGTATGACGGGGGTAAATGCCCAACTCGCCAGCTTCACCAGGCAAGGCCACAAAGCGGGCTTCACCTGAGAAGATGGACTCTTCGGCACTGACCACATCAACGCGGATGGTGTTCATAGTTTGTTCCTTGAAAAGGGTTTACAAAAATGGCTTACGCCATTTTCTTGGCCTTTTCGAAGGCTTCGTCAATGGTACCGACCATGTAGAACGCTTGCTCGGGCAAGTGATCGCACTCGCCAGACACAATCATCTTGAAACCCCGAATGGTTTCGGCCAATGTGACGTACTTGCCGGGTGAGCCTGTGAAGACTTCGGCAACGTGGAAAGGCTGTGACAAGAAGCGCTGAATTTTACGGGCACGGGCCACAGCCAACTTGTCTTCAGGCGCCAAGTCGTCCATACCCATAATGGCAATGATGTCGCGCAGTTCGCGATAACGCTGCAATGTGCCTTGAACCGCGCGCGCTGTTTCGTAGTGATCAACACCCACGACCAAGGGGTCGAGCTGGCGGCTTGTAGAGTCCAATGGGTCAACCGCGGGGTAGATACCCAAAGAGGCGATGTCACGAGACAACACCACGGTGGAGTCTAAGTGAGCAAACGTTGTAGCAGGTGATGGGTCGGTCAAGTCATCGGCTGGCACGTAAACGGCTTGGATGGAAGTGATGGAGCCCACTTTGGTAGACGTAATACGCTCTTGCAAACGGCCCATTTCTTCGGCCAATGTAGGCTGGTAACCCACAGCTGAAGGCATACGACCCAACAAGGCGGACACTTCGGTACCGGCCAATGTGTAACGGTAGATGTTGTCCACGAAGAACAACACGTCTTTGCCTTCGTCACGAAAAGATTCGGCAATGGTCAAACCTGTGAGGGCCACGCGCAAACGGTTGCCTGGTGGCTCGTTCATCTGACCGTACACCATGGCCACTTTGGACTCTGGCAGGTTTTCCAAATTCACAACGCCTGAGTCAGCCATCTCGTGATAGAAGTCATTGCCTTCACGTGTGCGCTCACCCACACCGGCGAACACGGACAAGCCGCTGTGCGCTTTGGCGATGTTGTTGATCAGTTCCATCATGTTCACGGTTTTGCCCACACCGGCACCACCGAACAGACCCACTTTACCGCCCTTGGCGAAGGGGCAAACCAAGTCAATCACCTTGATGCCGGTTTCCAGCAATTCTTGTGATGGGCTGAGTTCGTCGTAAGCAGGCGCTTTGCGGTGAATAGAAGCTGTGAGCTCTTGGCTGACCGGGCCGCGCTCGTCGATGGGCGAGCCGAGCACGTCCATGATGCGGCCCAATGTGGCTTTGCCAACGGGCACTGTGATGGGGTTGCCGGTGTTGGACACCATCAAACCGCGGCGCAGACCGTCAGAGGATCCCAGCGCAATGGTTCGCACCACACCGTCTCCGAGTTGCTGCTGCACTTCCAATGTGAGGGCCGTGCCGTCCATTTTCAGAGCATCATAAATTTTGGGCATTTGATTGCGCGGAAATTCCACGTCAACCACGGCACCAATACATTGAACAATTTTTCCTTGGGCTTGCATTTTTCGCTCCAATAATTTGAATTAGCTAAACTGTCTTGACTGTCTTAGCCGCTGATCGCCGCAGCGCCAGAAACGATTTCAGACAATTCTTTGGTGATGGCTGCTTGACGGGTTTTGTTGTAAACGAGTTTGAGCTCGCCAATCACATTGCCCGCGTTGTCTGTTGCCGCTTTCATGGCCACCATGCGAGCAGCGTGCTCGGAGGCCATGTTTTCTGCAACAGCTTGGTAAACCAAAGCTTCCGCGTAACGAACCAACAAGTCGTCAATGACGGCTTGTGCATCGGGTTCGTACAAATAGTCCCAACCATGCTGCGTGCCAGACGCCTTGGTTTCAGCTTCCATCTTGTCGGCCGACAAAGGCAACAACTGATCGATGGTGGGCTGTTGGGCCATGGTGCTGATGAATTTGTTGTAGCACAGGTAAACCGCGCTTAACTCACCATTGGCATACGCATCGAGCATGACCTTGACGGGGCCGATGAGTTTTTCCAAATGGGGCTTATCGCCCAAGTGAGTGACGTGCGAAATAACCTTGGCACCCACGCGATTGAGGAAACCCAAACCTTTGCTGCCAATGGCCACTGCCTGTACAGTTTTGCCAGCCGATTGCGTGGCACGCAATTGGGTGGTGACTGCACGCAACAAATTGGTGTTCAAACCGCCGCACAAACCTTTGTCGGTGGTAACCACAATGAAGCCAACAGCTTTGCCGTCAGAGTGCTTCATGTAAGCATGCACATACTCAGGATTGGCCTGGCCGAGATGGCTCGCGATGCCGCGAATTTTCTCGGCGTAAGGACGCGCCGTGCGCATGCGCTCCTGCGCCTTGCGCATTTTAGAGACAGAAATCATCTCCATCGCTTTGGTGATCTTCTTGGTGTTTTCCACCGATTTGATCTTGGTGCGTAGTTCCTTGCCCGATGCCATTAGTGGCTCCTTTTGGTCAGGTAGAAATTAAGCAAAAGATTTCTTGAAGGCGGCCACAGCAGCGTTCAACTCGGCTTCGGCATCTTTGTCCAAAGCCTTGCTCTCTTCGATCTTGGCCAACAGGGCGGCACATTTGTCTTTGAGGTACGCGTGCAAACCACTTTCGAAGGACAGAACTTTCTTTACGTCCACATCGTCCATGAAGCCTTTGTTAACGGCGAACAAAGAAGCGCCCATCAAGCTGATGGACAAGGGGCTGTACTGAGCCTGCTTCAAGAGTTCTGTCACGCGGGCACCGCGGTCGAGTTGTTTGCGTGTGGACTCGTCCAAGTCAGACGCGAACTGCGCGAACGCAGCCAATTCACGGTACTGCGCCAAGTCGGTACGGATACCGCCAGACTGACCCTTGATGACTTTGGTTTGCGCCGAACTGCCCACGCGAGACACAGAAATACCAGCGTTAATCGCAGGACGGATACCGGCGTTGAACAAAGATGTTTCCAAGAAAATCTGGCCGTCGGTAATTGAAATCACGTTGGTTGGCACGAAGGCAGACACGTCGCCGGCTTGCGTCTCAATGATTGGCAAAGCTGTGAGTGAACCTGTTTTGCCTTTGACAGCGCCTTTGGTGAACGCTTCAACATAGTCAGCATTGACGCGAGCTGCACGCTCGAGCAAGCGGCTGTGGAGATAGAACACGTCGCCAGGATAAGCTTCGCGGCCTGGTGGGCGACGCAAAAGCAATGAAACTTGACGGTAGGCAACAGCTTGCTTAGACAGATCGTCATAAACGATCAATGCGTCTTCGCCGCGGTCGCGGAAATACTCGCCCATGGTGCAACCAGAGTAGGCTGACACGTATTGCATGGCGGCAGATTCAGAAGCGGAAGCTGCCACCACAATGGTGTAAGCCATGGCGCCAGCTTGTTCCAACGCGCGAACCACGTTTTTGATGGAAGAAGCTTTTTGACCAATCGCCACATAGACGCAGGTCATGTTCTGACCTTTTTGGTTGATGATGGCGTCAATGGCCACAGCTGTTTTACCAGTCTGACGGTCACCAATGATCAGTTCACGTTGACCACGGCCCACGGGCACCATGGAGTCAATGGACTTCAAGCCTGTTTGCATAGGCTGGTCAACTGATTTACGCGCGATCACACCTGGCGCAACCTTTTCGATCACGTCGGTCATCTTGGCATTGATAGGGCCTTTGCCGTCAATGGGCTGACCCAAAGCGTTGACCACACGGCCAATGAGCTCGGGGCCAACAGGCACTTCCAAAATGCGGCCGGTACATTTAACCGTGTCGCCTTCAGAGATGTGCTCGTATTCGCCCAAAATAACGGCGCCGACAGAGTCGCGCTCTAAATTCAAAGCCAAGCCGTAGGTGGCGACACCCGCGGCCGTAGCAGTGAACTCAAGCATCTCACCTTGCATCACGTCAGACAAACCGTGCACGCGCACGATACCGTCAGTGACCGACACCACAGTGCCTTGGTTGCGAATGTCTGCATCAGAAGACAAACCTTGAATTCGGCTCTTGATCAGCTCAGAAATTTCTGCTGGATTGAGTTGCATGACTCTTTCCTTCTTTCTTTAAATAGATCGGGCCTCTCGCTGCATCAGGCAGTGAGAGCCGCTTTCATTTGTTCCAAACGGGCCTTGACGGAAGTGTCCAGCACCTCGTCCCCCACGACCACGCACACGCCACCAATCAGTGACGCATCGATCTCAACACTGACGTTGAGTTTGCGGCCAAAGCGTTTTTCAAGCGTTCCAGAAAGATCAGCCAAAGCGGCTGCATCGATGGGGAAAGCACTGTGAACGATCGCATCGGCTGTGCCGCCTTGTGCATTTTTCAATGCGCGAAATTGGCTGGCAATTTCGGGCAAAGCCACAAGTCGGCGGTTTTCAATGGCCAGACGCAAAAAGTTTTGGGCTGCTGCTGGCAACGTGCTTTTCACGACACCAGAAATAAGCTCCAACACTTGCGCGTCGGACACCTTGGGGTTTTCAGAGAATTGCAACAGTTGCGAGTTGCTCGCAACTGCGGCAAGCTCGTCGAGCCAAGCTGCAGTACCCGCGAGGTCAGCTGTTTGCGCTTTAAAAAGCGCATCAGCATACGGACGGGCGATGGTTGCAAGTTCTGCCATGGTCTTCTCGGGCTGTTAAGTTTTACAGCTCGGTCTTCAGACGGCTCAGCAGATCAGCGTGAACACCGGCATTGACTTCCTTGCGGAGAATCTGCTCGGCGCCCTTCACAGCCAATGCCGCAACTTGCTCACGCAAAGTTTCACGGGCATTCACCGTTTGTTGCTCTGCTTCAGCTTTGGCTGCGGCAATGATCTTGTTGCCTTCTTCAGTGGCACGGGCTTTGGCTTCTTCGATGATCGTCAAAGCACGGCGCTCGGCGTCAGCCAAGCGAGTAGCCGTTTCGTTGCGTGAGGCGGCCAATTCGGCATCGACGCGCTGATTGGCGGCGGCGAGTTCTGATTTGGCTTTGTCAGCAGCGGCAAGGCCGTCGGCGATTTTTTGAGCTCGTTCATCCAATGCGGCTGCAAGGGGTGGCCACACGAATTTCATCGTGAACCAAACCAAGATTGCAAAAACAATGGCTTGAACAAACAGCGTTGCATTGATGCTCACGGCAACACCTTTCTTATGGTTGTTGCAGGAATTACTTCAGAACAAACGGGTTCGCGAAAGCGAACATCATGGCGATACCAACGCCAATCAGGAAGGCCGCGTCGATCAAACCAGCCAACAAGAACATTTTGGTTTGAAGTTCGTTCATCAACTCGGGTTGACGAGCAGCAGCTTCAAGGTATTTGCTGCCCATGATGCCGATACCGATACAAGCGCCAATCGCGCCCATGCCGATGATGAGACCAGATGCCAGTGCGACGTAACCGAGGACGTGTTCCATTTAATTGCTCCTATGGATGATAAAAAAAAGTGAAGTAAAAACCTGAAATAG